>Ga0098070_100096_pt1 | contig 58622 bp, 57 predicted proteins | sample 28_taG_FD_75063 | JGI IMG/M metagenome (GOLD analysis project Ga0098070, IMG submission 75063) | Marine viral communities from Cariaco Basin, Caribbean Sea - 28_WHOI_OMZ | ecosystem: Environmental > Aquatic > Marine > Oceanic | place: Caribbean Sea: Cariaco Basin | collected 2014-11-12
CGCGGCGTGGCGATGCACAACTACGCGATGGAGAAGGCGTTGTAGCGCGGCTCACTTCAAATCATGGGGGGGGGCGGGGCAACTTCCCAATCGCATGCTTTCACCTCCAAAGCTTCATCCCTGAAATAGAAATGGAAGTGTCGGTCCCCGTTGCCCGCAGCCTCAACCCAAGGCGTGGTGTCCAGACCATCGCGCGTGTTGCCGGTGATCTCGTAGAATTCACCCCAGGCCGGGGCGAGGCTGCTGAAGCGGCACTGCCGCCCGTACCAGCCGTGATCGTTGACGGTGGTTACACGATACCGGCTGCAGTCGCGAAATCTGAGGGTGATGTCCTGTACGCTCTCGTATCGACGGAACTTATAGCGGTTCGGGGCGAAGGCAACGAGCAGATCCCTGTCTTCGATCTCTACGTGCGGGTTCGGCACATTCGGATCGGCATTCCAGCCGGTGTTGAGGTGCTGAAAGACGGGCAGATCTTCATCGGTGAAGGCCCAGCCAAGCGTATCCTTGGAGGTCCATGAGACCTTTGGCTGGGGTGATTGTTTTACAAAGGTCCTGAGCGCGCGCTCATCGCCATTGACGGCAACACCTATGGAGCCCAAGCCCTTGAGAGGCCAGCCCATAAGACAGGATCGGGTTTGTTGTTTGCTGACGTCAGTGATTTCGAAGTTATGGCCAGCTGCGTGCAGGATGTCGCCAACCTCGGGAATACTTGTCAGTTGGTCCAGCATCAAAGCTACTCGCGTCTTTCCATCTTCCGCTTTGTCCAGCGGAATTACATCGTTCAATCGCGCTTTGGGCTGTCGCATGGTCGGGAGGGCTGGGGCTGAAATTGCATGAATGACATTGCAATCCGTATCAGTGTTCCCTCTCAAAGGGCAATGGGGCAGCCGCTTGTGAACGGCTGCCAGATCGTTCAGGGATATGTCGCATTATGCCCGCGCGTTCGGGTTAGATGATTTTTATTCTTTTTAACAGAGTATTACACTGTTTCGCGCGCGAAACATCTGCCGCCTATCCCCGGTCTATCCGCGCCTGATAGCAGTTGTTGCGGGCGGACCTTATGTGGATATAGGCGACGCGGGGATCGGTGAAGATCTCGTTCGCCTGCGCCATCATGCGCTCTGCCTTCACAACCACGCCGGTGCCATAGACGATGCGATCCTCGCCGCTGTAGCCCTTGATCAGATAATCGGGGGAGCCTTGCAGCACCTCGGGCATCTCACCCCCTTCGAACCGGGGGCATTCGTCGGCGCACAGGAAGACCGGCCCGAGTTCGGCATAGGGCTGCGGCGCGGGAAAGGGGCGGTGGGCGAGGATCAGCATGTCGGCCCCTTTGGGGATATAGCGCAGGCAATGGCGGCAGGGGTTGCCGCCGCCGTCCGATGTGCTGGGCTCGGCTGTCTGTCCGTTGGCGTCCGGACCTCCTGCCTGAAGGGCGCGGACGGTATCGGTGGGAAGGGCGGTGATCTTCAGCATTTGTATCTCCTGTTTTGGCGCGACATTGACCGCAGCCGAGGGGCTGTGGCGACCCGGATCCTGCGCATCTGGTGGGGGAGAGGCTCCCGCCCGTCTCAAAACCGGCAAAGCCGGGTTTTCCCCGGTTGGGCATGGCGCGGATCCCCCTTCGGGCGTGATCCGCGGGGGTGACTCGAAAAGTAGAACAAAACGTGAATATATAGATGGCGTCATGTCTGTTGAATTCGCGATTCTGTCCAATTTCACCTTTCTCACCGGGGCCTCGCACCCGGAGGAGTATGTGGCGCGTGCGGTGGAGCTGGGGATCGGGGCGCTGGCCATCGCGGATGAGAATTCGGTCGCCGGGATCGTGCGCGCCCATAGTGCGGCGCGCGATATCGCCCGCCGCGTGGCAGAGCGGCAGGCCTGGGACCGGGAGAATACGCCCATCGGCCCGCCCCGGCCTGGGCATGTCCCGCCCGCGCCCTCCTTTCCGATCTACGCGGTGCCGCGGCTGATCCCGGCGGCGCGGTTGGTCTTTATGGATGCGCCATCAGTGATTGCCCTGCCCATGGATCGCACCGGCTGGGGGAGCCTCTGCCGGATGCTCTCGACCGGGCGGCTGCGGGCTGAGAAAGGCGCGTGTCATCTGCAGCTGTCTGACCTCTTGGAGTTTGCCGACGGTCTCCACCTGCTTTTGTTGCCACAGGCGGAGCCTCTGCCGGGCGGCGCGGGCGGGTGGGCGCCGCATATGGACGCTCTGACGCGCCGCTTTGCCGGGCGGATGCATCTGTTGATGGCGCCTGCCTATGACGGGCGGGACCGCCGCCGCTTTGCCCGGCTTGCCGCCCTTGCCGATGAACTGAACCTGCCCGCGATCGCCAGCGCCGCCCCGCGCATGCACCACGGGTCGCGCCGCCGTCTGGCCGATGTCCTGAGCGCCATCCGCCTGCGCTGCCGGGTGGAGGATCTGGGCCGCGCCGCCCTTGCCAATGCGGAGCAGCGCCTGCGCGCACCGGATGAGATGCGGCGCATATTCCAAGGCCACGAAGACGCCCTGATGCGCGCGCAGGATCTGGCCGCCAGCCTCACCTTTTCCCTGGATGAGCTGCGCTATGACTACCCGGACGAAGGGCTGGAAGAGGAAACCCCGACCCAGCGCCTGCGCCGCCTTGCCGAAAAGGGGCTGAGCTGGCGCTATCCGGCAGGCGCTCCGCCAAAGGTCCGCGCCATGCTGGAGCATGAGCTGACCCTGATCGCCAAGCTGAAGTATGAGCCTTACTTCCTGACCGTCCATGACATTGTCGACTTTGCGCGCTCCCGCGGGATCCTGTGTCAGGGACGCGGCTCGGCGGCCAATTCGGTGGTCTGCTACTGCCTTGGCGTCACCTCGGTCAGCCCGGAAATGGGCACCATGGTTTTTGAACGTTTCGTGTCCGAAGCGCGCGACGAGCCGCCCGACATCGATGTGGATTTCGAGCATGAGCGTCGTGAAGAGGTGATCCAGTGGATCTACGCGCGTTACGGTCGCCATCGGGCGGGGCTGTGCGCAACCGTGATCCACTACCGGGGCAAACGCGCCATCCGCGAGGTGGGCCGCGCCATGGGGTTGAGCGAGGATACCATCGCCGCCATGTCCTCGCAGCTCTGGGGGAGTTTTGACCGCAGCGGCGCGAACCCCGCCCGCCTGCGCGAGATCGGCCTGGACCCGAACGCGCCCCGCCTGCGCCAAACGCTGGATCTGGTGGGGCAGATCATCGGCTTTCCCCGGCATCTGTCGCAGCACGTGGGCGGTTTCATCATCACTGCAGGCCGTCTGGACGAATTGGTGCCAATCGAGAACGCCACCATGGAGGGGCGCACGGTCATCTGCTGGGACAAGGACGATATCGACGCGCTGGGCATTCTCAAGGTCGATGTCCTTAGCCTTGGCATGCTGACCTGCATCCGCAAGGCATTCGATCTGATGCGGCAGCATCACCGGCTGGACTACGCCCTCGCCACGCTGCCGCCCGAGGATCCCGCGGTTTATGACATGCTGTGCCGGGCCGACAGTATCGGGGTTTTCCAGGTCGAAAGCCGGGCGCAGATGAACTTTCTGCCGCGTATGCGGCCGCGCAACTTCTACGATCTGGTGATCGAGGTGGCGATCATCCGCCCCGGTCCCATTCAGGGCGATATGGTCCACCCCTATATTCGCCGCCGCAACGGAGAGGAGGCGGTGGAGTTTCCTTCGGATGCGCTGGGTGAAGTGCTGGGCAAGACCCTTGGCGTGCCGCTGTTTCAGGAGCAGGCGATGCAGATCGCCATGGTGGGCGCGGGCTTTAGCCCCGAACAGGCCGATAGGCTGCGCCGCTCCTTGGCGACCTTCAAGAAGCACGGCAATGTCTCCGAATTCCGCAGCCTGTTCCTGCGTGGCATGGCACGCAACGGCTATGACGCCGACTTCTCAGAGCGCTGCTTTTCCCAGATCGAAGGGTTCGGCGCCTATGGCTTTCCTGAAAGCCATGCGGCCAGTTTCGCGCTTCTGGTCTATGCCTCGGCCTGGATCAAATGCCACCATACGGGTATCTTTGCCTGCGCTTTGCTCAACTCCCAGCCGATGGGGTTCTATGCGCCCGCGCAGATCGTGCGGGACGCCCGCGCCCATGGGGTTGAGGTGCGCCCGATCTGCATCAACGCCAGCTACTGGGACAATGTGATGGAGCCGGACGGGCAGGGCGGGCTGGCGCTGCGCCTCGGCTTTCGCCAGATCAAGGGCCTCAGCGACGAGGATATCAGCTGGCTGACGGCGGCGCGCGGCAATGGCTATACCGAGGTGCAGGACGTCTGGCGCAAGGCGGGTCTGCCGCCGCCGGTGATCGAACGGCTGGCCGAGGCGGATGCCTTTGCCGTTCTGGGCCTTTCCCGTCGTGAGGCGCTGTGGCAGGCCAAGGCGATCACCGCGAAGAAACCACTGCCCCTGTTCGAGCGCGAGCTGGAGGGCGAGGCGATAGATGAACCTGCCGCCCACCTGCCGCAGATGAGCATCGGCGAGGAAGTGGTGGAGGATTACGTCTCGATGCGCCTGTCTTTGAGGGCGCATCCCGTCGCGCTGCTGCGGCATATCCTGTCGCCAGAGGGCTGAGGGCAACTTGGTCCGGCACCGCCCTCCCCCTTGGGAGGGCGCTTTGCACCCACCCAGGGTCGGGCGCGGCCCTCAGCAATACGTGCACCCATTGCCACATCTGGCGCTAACGGCGGTTTCCCAATGCGCGGCAAGCCTGTAGAAGGCATCTCAACGCTGACACAGTCCGACTATCCCGGAGAACTACCGATGAGCAGACCCAAACCCGTTGTTCTTTGCATTCTTGACGGCTGGGGCACAGGGGAGCCGGGGGTGGCCAATGCCCCTCATATGGCGAATACACCCACTTTCGACGCGATCATGGAAAAAGGCCCCACCGCGCGGCTGATCACCCATGGGCCGGATGTGGGTCTGCCCTCGGGGCAGATGGGCAACTCCGAAGTGGGGCACACCAATATCGGCGCGGGCCGGGTGGTGGCGATGGATCTTGGGCAGATCGACCTTGCCATCGAGGATGGCTCTTTCTTTCAGAACGATGCTCTGCAGGACTTCATTGCCAAACTGAAGGAAACCGGCGGCGCTGCGCATCTGATGGGGCTGGTCTCGGACGGGGGCGTGCATGGGCACATCACGCATATCCTGGCCGCGATCAAAGCGATCCGCGACGCAGGCGTGCCGGTCTGGTTGCATGCCGTGACCGACGGGCGCGACGTGGCACCGAAATCCGCCTTTGGCTATTTCGAGGAACTGAAGGAAAAGATGCCCGAAGGCGCGCGTGTTGCCACCGTGACGGGTCGCTATTACGCCATGGACCGCGACAACCGCTGGGAGCGCGTCAAGGAAGCCTATGATGCCATGATCAAGGCGCAGGGGCGCAGCGTGCGCGATGCCCATCACGCGGTGGATCATGCCTACAACCAGTCCGAAACCGATGAATTCATCGGTGCCAGCGTGGTGGCGGGCTATGAGGGGGTGAAGGACGGCGACGGCTTCTTCTGCCTCAACTTCCGTGCTGACCGTGCGCGTGAGATCCTGCTCGCCATCGGCGAGCCGGGCTTTGCCGATTTCGACACCGGTGCGCGCCCCGAACTGGCGGGGCTTCTGGGGATGGTGGAATATTCCGACGGGCACAACGCCTATATGACCACCTGCTATCCCAAGGCGCCCATCGTCAACACGCTGGGGGAATGGGTCGCGAAACAGGGCCTCACCCAGTTCCGCCTGGCCGAGACCGAGAAATATCCGCATGTGACCTTCTTCCTCAACGGCGGCAAGGAGGAACCGGAGGCGGGCGAGGACCGCTACATGCCGAAATCGCCAAAAGTGGCCACTTATGATTTGCAGCCCGAGATGTCGGCGCCTGAGGTGACAGAGAAATTCGTCGAGGCGATCGAGAAGGGTTATGACCTGATCGTCACCAATTACGCCAACCCGGACATGGTCGGTCATACCGGCGACATTCAGGCTGCGATCAAGGCCTGCGAGGCGGTGGATCAGGGCCTGACCCAGGTCGTTGCCGCGCTCGAAAAGGCGGGTGGCGCCATGCTGGTGACAGCCGATCATGGCAACTGCGAAGTGATGATCGATCCCGAAACCGGGGGCGCCCACACTGCCCATACCACCAACCTTGTGCCGCTGGCGTTGGTCGGCGGACCCGAAGGGGCAACCTTGCGCGATGGGCGCCTTGCGGATCTGGCGCCGACCCTGCTGGACCTTATGGGCTTGCCCAAGCCGGAAGAGATGACCGGCGAGAGCCTGCTCGCATGAGTTTGCGTCCCTCCAGCCTGTTCTGCGGACTTGTGCTGTGTCTTGCGCTGGCGCTACCTGCGCAGGCCGAAACCGAAGCCGCGCGCGCGGCGCGGCAAGCGGCAGCGCAGCTGGAGGCGGCAACGCTGAAACTGGAGCAGGCTGACAGCGCCCGCGATAGGGTAAAGGCGCTGAGCGAGACCATCCGAGCCTATGAGGCGGGCCTGGCCGCCATGCGCGACGGTCTGCGCGGCGTGGCGCGACGCGAATCCCAGCTTCTGGCGCAGCTGCGTGCTCGCGAGGATGAGGTTGCCGAGCTGGTGGGTATTATCCAGACGATCGAAACCTCCTCGCCGCCGGTTCTGATGCTGCACCCGTCGGGGCCCTTGGGCGCGGCGCGCTCTGCGATGATGCTGGCCGAGGTCACGCCGGGTCTCAATGCGCGCGCCGAAGCGCTGCGCGCAGATCTGGAAGAGGTGCAGACCCTGCGCCTGTTGCAGCAGGCGGCGGCGGAAAAGCTGCAAGAGGGCCTGAGCGGTATCCAGACGGCCCGGACTGAGCTGTCGACGGCCATCGCGGATCGCACCGACCTACCCAGACGCTTTACCGAGGATCCAATCCGCACCGCGTCCCTGATTGCCTCGACCGAGACCCTGTCTGGTTTTGCCAGCGGCCTTTCCGAGATCGCCGATGGCGAGGTGATCCAGAGCCGCGCCGATGTGAGTGACTTGCGCGGGGATCTGCCCTTGCCGGTCGAAGGTCTGGTGCTGCGCACGTATGGCGCGCGCGATGCTGCGGGGATTGCGCGCCCCGGCATCCTGGTGGCCGCCCGTCCGCGAGCGCTGGTGACATCGCCCACGGCCGCAACGATCCGCTACCGGGGCCCTTTGCTTGATCTTGGCAACGTGATGATTCTGGAGCCGCAGCCCGACACCCTGTTCATTCTGTCCGGCCTTGCCGAGGTTTTTGGTACGGCCGGAGAGGTCATCCCCGAGGGCACACCTGTCGGTCTGATGGGCGGTGAGGCGCCGCAAGCGGGGGCGATTTTGTCACTAAGCGGTGAAGGGGGTGGAACTGACCGCACAGAAACGCTCTATATAGAGGTGAGAATGGACAACAGCCCGGTGGATCCTGAAACATGGTTCGACGCCGGAAAAGGTGGATAAAGGTTTCATGAAAAAATTCGCGATGGCCGCATTTGGCGGAACGCTGGCAGGGATCGTGGCAACCACTTACGTGGCTGGCCCCCTCTTGGCTCAGGAAGGCGCCCGCGAGGCGACGGTCTATGAGCAGCTTGATCTCTTTGGCGATATCTTCGAACGGATCCGCGCACAATATGTCGAAGAGGTGGATGAGAAAGAGCTGATCGAAGCGGCCATCGGCGGCATGTTGTCGTCGCTCGATCCGCACTCCAGCTATCTGTCGCCGGATGACGCGGCCAGCATGCAGGTGCAGACCAAGGGAGAGTTTGGCGGACTTGGTATCGAAGTCACCCAGGAAGAGGGCTTTGTGAAGGTCGTCTCGCCCATCGATGGCACCCCGGCGGATGAGGCCGGGATCGAGGCTGGCGATTTCATCACCCATGTGGATGGCGAAAGCGTGCTTGGCCTGTCGCTGGACGAGGCGGTGGACATGATGCGCGGCCCGGTGGGATCCGAGATCATCATCACCGTGGTGCGGGAAGGTGAGCCGGAACCCTTTGACGTCTCAATCATCCGCGACACCATCAAGTTGACGGCCGTGCGTGCCCGCACTGAGGGTGACACCGTGGTGATGCGCATCACAACCTTCAACCGCCAGACCACGCCAAACCTGGAAAGCGGCCTGAAAGAGCAGATCGAAGCCGCAGGTGGCATCGACAACGTGAACGGTATCGTTCTGGATCTGCGCAATAACCCCGGCGGCCTTCTGACGGAGGCGATCAAGGTCGCGGACAGCTTCCTTGACAGTGGCGAGATCGTTTCGACCCGTGGCCGCAACCCCGAAGACGGCGAGCGTTTCAACGCAACGCCCGGTGATCTGTCGGGCGGTAAGCCCATCGTGGTGCTGATCAACGGCGGTTCGGCTTCGGCCTCGGAAATCGTTGCAGGCGCCCTGCAGGATCACCGCCGCGCCATCGTTGTGGGCACCAAATCCTTTGGCAAAGGCTCGGTTCAGACCGTCATGCCACTGCGCGGTGATGGCGCAATGCGTCTGACCACGGCGCGTTATTACACGCCCTCGGGCCGCTCGATCCAGGCGCTGGGCGTCAGCCCGGACATCGTGGTGGAACAACCCCGCCGCAGCCCTGCAACCGAGGAGGAAGAGGCAGCCTCGGCGGCACATCGCTCTCGTTCGGAGGCGGATCTTCGCGGGCGCCTCAACAATGACAGCCTGACCGAGGACGAAGTCCGTCAGATCGAAGAAGATCGCGAAAAAGCGGAAAAAGCTGCCGAACTGCGGGAACAGGACTACCAGCTGGCCTATGCCATCGACATTCTGAAGGGGCTGACCGCGCTCGGTCCGAACGACTGATCCGGGTGAGGAGAAGAAGTGGAAAGGCCGCCCCGTTGGGGCGGCCTTTCTGCCTGGGTTCGGCCCCAATGGCGTTTTTGTACCGTCAGGGCGTCACTCCAGGTCAATGAAAATCTGCGAGGCGACACCAGCCTCAAGCAAGGCCTCCTTGATTTCATCAATCGCATTGACATCGGGCGAGCTGACAATGACCACATCGTTCACCACCAGGGAATAGAGCGGCGCATCCGGCGCAAGATTTGCCAGGTATTTCTCGGCTGCCAGCCGTGATTTCGGACCCCACTTTCCGTCATAGGACACGCCAATCGTGTACTGCGCGTCCATGGTCATCTCCTTGCTGACAGTGTTGCCGTCGTTCAGATCCTGCAAGACCTTTTGAAGCTGCGCCTCATCAGTGATGCGTTCGGGCACGAAGACATTTGTGCAGGTCTCGACCTCTCGGTATTTGGTGACGGTGTTCTTGCTGGTTTCATTGGCAACGGCGCCACCAACGATGGCCCCGACGGCAGCGCCGGCGTTTTTGTCGGTCACGACCTTTCCGATCACTCCGCCAACTATTGCTCCGCCGATTATCTTTTCAGGACTGCCGCCTTTGACGGTTTCCTGATAAGGCACCATCTGCGTTTCGCACCTGGTCTCGTATGACCCCGCAAATGCCTGGGATGCCATTAGAATGGCCGTTGCTCCTGCTGCCAAAAATCTCATGTCTTGTGTCTCCTTGTGCAGGCTGAAAAGCGCCCGCTGCCTCCTGCACGACGCTACGCTTGTCGGCAGGTCGCCGCCCGGCGACACGCTGGCTGTCGCCACTGGTCCCGTCGGCCAATCAATCTTGTGGCTATCAAGCCGTACGCTCAATGGTTATTCAATATCACGGCGGGATTTCGCCCGTTTCAGGGGCTGCGGCATGACCCTCAGGCAAACCCGGTTGAAATAGGCGCCCGGAAACCGGCGGCATCCGGCGGCGTGCTGGGCTAGGGTGGCCTCATGATGTTCGATCTGCCTGATTCCCGTACCCTGTACAAAGCGCTGCTGTCCCGTGATGTATCTTATGATGGGCGCGTCTATGTGGGTGTCACGTCAACCGGCATCTTTTGCCGCCTGACCTGCCCGGCGCGCAAACCCAGGTTCGAAAACTGCCGGTTTTTCCAGACGCCGTGCGACTGTATCGACGCAGGATTCCGCCCCTGCAAGCGTTGTAAGCCCCTGGCCGCCGCCGCCGGAGAAGATCCCACGGTGCAAGCCCTTCTGGCCGCCCTTGAAGAACGCCCGACCCACCGGTGGCGCGAGAGAGATATAAATGCCCTTGGGTTTGATCCTTCCACAGTACGGCGCAGTTTCCGGCGCCATTTCGGCATGACCTTCCTCGAAATGGCCCGCCAGCGCCGTCTGCGCGAGGGGTTCACGACGCTAAAGGCCGGGGAGCCGGTGATCGCAGCGCAGATCGAAGCGGGGTTCGAGTCCCCTTCTGCCTTCAGGGCCGCCTTTGCTCGCTTGACTGGTCTGGCACCGGGCAGTTTCCGTTCTGATGCCCTTTTGCTGGCCGATTGGATAGACACGCCCCTTGGCCCCATGATCGCGGTTAGCTGTGCGCATCGGCTGCACCTTCTGGAGTTTGCGGATCGCAAGGCCCTCCCAAGGGAAATGATGCGGCTGGCAGCCTCTCAAGCTGGCGGTATCGGCTTTGGTCGTCCAGCGCCGACGGATCAGGTGGCACTGGAATTGAACGGCTATTTCGCAGGCACCTCGGATCGATTTGAAACACCGTTGGCCTTGCACGGCACGCCCTTCCAGCGGGCTGTCTGGGACCTCCTGCGCGATATCCCGGCGGGAGAAACGCGCAGCTATTCCCAGATTGCCAAGGATTTGGGGCGTCCGTCTGCTACGCGCGCGGTGGCTCGTGCCAATGGGGCCAATCAACTGGCGCTGGTCGTGCCCTGTCACCGGGTTCTGTCTGCCGACGGGAACCTCACGGGATATGGCGGCGGTCTGTGGCGCAAACAGCGCCTGATCGAGATCGAGGCCGAGCTGGCGCGCGCAAGGGGAACAGCGGCCTGATAACCGGATCAGGCAGTCTCCACACAGTGACGCCGGAAGGCCCGTTTCAGCATGTCGAGCTCTGCCCGCAGGAGGTCTACCTCGGTCCGCAGGTCTGTGGAGTCCACATCCCCCCCAAGGAGCGTGAAATGGTACAGTGGTTTATCCTGCCCTGCGCAGGTTATGACGAAACTGTGCACGCCATCAGCTACGGCCGCCGACGGGATCGGTATGACCAGCTCCCAGACACCTGCCGTTTCGGTTTCGTTCAGGCTGACATCGCTGACGGGTTGATCAAGGTAGAGCACCGTGATGTCCGGCTGCTCGCCGCCCCCGCTTACATGGCCTTCCCAGCGGCCATTGCGGAAACGGATCTTGGTGATTGTCAGATCGCTCATCTCGGAGGGCCTCACAGGTTGGCGCGGCGATGCCGGGCAAAGGTCAGGTCGCGCAGCACCACCTGGTTCATCTCGGGCGCTTCAAAGATCAGATCAAGCCAGGCGCTCTTGACGCGCTTTTCGTTGATTTTCGTATAGGCCAGATCGAACTCCACGCCCATGCGGCGTTCACCGTGGGGCAGCTCTCGCACGATCTGTTCGGTGTTCGGCCCGTGGCTGATGTTGAGCCTGGCAAAGATCTCGAGCGGTCTTTCGGTCTCAACGATGGTGTCAAAGCGGATCAGGTGCTGACGGGTCAGTCCTTCCAATGCGCCTTGAGGCAGGGCGATAACCAGAGACAGGAACGAGCCGTCGAAGTTGAAAACATCCAGGCGCAAGCCATGGGGGGCAAGGTCTTCTTCGCGCGTATTGCGCAACTGGCGCAGGGTCAGCTCGGAATAGGCACAATCATGGAACACCTGCACCTCACTGCCGACCTTGGCCTTGGATGGCACCGAGGACAGGCCGGGAACCGGCAGGGGACCGCGCCATGCCTCTGGGCGCCAGGACCAGTCGCTGCCATGAGGCGTCGGAAATGAGCTGGACCCGATATGCGGCAGAGCGAGCCGCCCTTCGGCCACATGCAGCAGCCGGTCAAGGCGCGATTTGAGCTGCCGTGCCCGGTTTTGTTGGCGGCGCAACTCGTTGAGGGGGGCGGTTTCCACCTTATTGGCGATGCGGCCCCAATGGCGCAGGGTGCGGCGATGCAGCAGCTTTTCCATAATCCTGCTCATGACTTCTGAGGCCCTGCCTTCTGACTGTTGTTGCCTTGCCGGTTTTACCGGTCACGGTCCTTGGCGCATATGCCCGAACCGCTGCCGACAATCTAGCCGCTCCGGATCAGTCAAATAAACCTGCAATTCGCTCCGTGAGAGAGAGATTTGTGCCGCCGCCGGATTTTAGGGGCGCTTTTGCCTGCTGCTCGCGGTCACCGCGCGCAACAGGCCGCAAGGCGCCCGAGGGGATGCGGCGCGGCAGGTGAGTAGTGACAGGGGGTGAAACAGTCGTAGCCACCACTGGCTGCAGAGCAGAGGCGGCGCGGGTGCGCTGGGCCATCTGATCGAGCAGGTCTGCGCCGCGTGCATCAAGCAGCGGGCTTTGCTCCGGGGCGTAGAGCGCCAGCAGGATCACGTAACCGTCCTGCACAAAGGCGCCGCGCCAGTGCTCGGAACTGGCCCCTCGCGCGCCGTGATCCGGCATATCCAGTTTGACCAGCGGCAGCGTCCCTCCGTTGCGTTCTTCCAGAACATGCGCTCCCGGCACGCTTGCCGCCAGCTCTGATAGCGAAGGGGAGGCTCGGCCATCGGCGGCCTTGCCGAGAGTGGCGGTTATGACGGCGCTTTTGCCAAAGCTGGCAAAGACCCCCCTGACGCCCAGCCTGTCGCAGCGCGGCAGCAGAGCAAATCCGTCAGCCGCATCCCGCCGGAGCATCTTTTTATCAAAACAATAACCTGCGGGCGCTGCCAGTACGATATCAGCGCCATCCATGGCCACTGCGGTCAGCCGGTCAGTGCCCGCGCTTGGTGCGGCGAAAGGAAGACCGCCGCCCGGCACCTGATCGCAAGCGGACACAACGGCGAAGACAGAGAATGCCGCAAACCCATTTGCACGGCGGCCAAGGAACCGCAGCGCGTGCGTGACAAGATCTTTTATGCTCGCTCTTTTGCCCAGCTTTGCTGCTCCCCCGGCAGGCGCTTCTCTCAGTGCGTCCAACAGGGATAGATGCGGCAAAGGAACAGGACAAGAGGCAAGGCTCTTTGGCCCGGCTTCACCTTGTCAAAATGCACAGTGCTGCCTAGTTTTACGAGATTGTTTTTGACCGGGCGGCCTGAGGGAAGCCAAAGCGTGATGAACGCTGCGGGGTCGTTTCAAATCGTCAGCACAGGTAAGACCGGGTGGCATCATGAGATCGATAAAATCCGGTTCGCCCTCCAAAGGGGCGCAGGCTTTGCCGGTTTCACTCTTCGCCTTTATCTGGGCACATTCGCGTCGTCAGCAATTCCTGCTGCTTGCGCTTACTGTTCTGACCTTCCCGTTTCTTTATGCCAGTCTAGAGCTGCCAAAACGGATCATCAACGATGCCATCGGCGCCGAGGCGCCGGTGATCGATGTCTGGGGCGGGCATCAGGTCGGTCAGGTCGATTATCTATTGCTTTTGTGTCTGGCGTTTCTAGGGGCGGTTCTCTTGGGCGGCATGATGAAGATGCGGCTCAACACCATGAAAGGTATCGTGGCCGAACGCCTGCTGCGGCGCCTTCGCTATACGCTGATCAGTCGCATGATCCGCTTTCCGCGGCCCTATTTCCGCACCACCAGCCAGGGAGAGCTGGTGTCGATGATCACATCAGAGAGCGAACCCATGGGCGGCCTGATGGGCGATGCGGTGGCGCAGCCGGTGTTCCAGCTGGGGCAGATGCTGACCATCGTGACCTTCCTGTTCATGCAAAGCGTCTGGTTCGGTCTGGTGTCGGTGGCGCTCATTCCGCTGCAGGCCTGGCTCATTCCGATGCTGCAGCGCCAGATCAACTTGCTGAACAAGGACCGCATTCAGGAGGTGCGGATGCTGGCTGCCGAGATCGGTGAGACCGCTGCCGGGATAGAGGATCTGCGCGCCAATGGCGGCTGGCGGTATCGCCTGGCGCAGGTCTCGGACCGGCTGGGGCGCCTGTTCGAGATTCGCCGCCGGATCTACACCAAGAAGTACTTCATGAAGTTCCTCAACAACATGATCGGCCATATGACACCTTTCGTGTTCTACTCGGCGGGGGGCGTTCTGGCGATCCGGGGGGACATCACCGTCGGGGCGCTGGTCGCGGCGCTGGCGGCCTACAAGGATCTGTCGGCCCCGTGGAAAGAGCTGTTGACCTACTACAACCAGGTGCAGGACATGTCCCTGCGCTGGAAGATCATGGTGGACCGCTTTGCCCCGCGCGGCATGATCGATGCGGCGCTGATCGAGGGAGAGCCAGATGACATCCCGCACCTGCGCGGGGATATCGAAATGCGGGGTGTCTCGGTTCGGGACGGTGATGGCAATATCGTGCTCGAAGATATCTCCTTGACCATTCCGGCGGGCAGCAGGGTTGCGATCAAAAGTTCCAGCGACAGCGCGCGGGCGGCCTTTGGCCAGTTGCTGACCCGCGAGATCATGCCCGCGCGCGGAACGATCGAGGTGGCCGGGCATCGGTTTGACCAGTTGCACCAGGGAGTGATCGCCGCCCGCATCGGATATGCCTATTCGCACCCCTACCTCTTTTCCGGCTCCCTTGGCGACAACGTCCTGATGCCGCTGCGCAGCCGCCCCGGCAACGTCAGCCGCGACAATGCGACCTTGCGCAAACAGGCCGAGGCTAAGCGGGCCGGCAACAGCGGCGATCTTTTGGAGGCCGACTGGGTCAATCCCGAATTGGCGGGTCTCGGCTCCGAAGGGGACCTTCGTGACTGGTGGTTTCAGCTGATCGAGGCGATGGGTATCGATGAGCAGCTGTTTCAGCGCACTCTGCATGCTCGGTTCGAAAGCGGTGCCCATCCGGCGCTGGTGCAGCACATCATCCGCCTGCGTCCCATCATTCGCGAGCGTTTGCAGGACGCGGGCCTTGCGGGCGCGGTACATCACTTTGATCCGGAACGCTTCAACCCGGCGGTGCCCCTTGCCGGGAACATCCTTTTTGCCGTGCCGACCCGCGAGGTGCCGGTGGAAGAACTTATCGCTCCCGGCGGGCTGCTGCTGCGCTTGATCCGCGAACAGGGTCTCAGCGCCGAAACCATGGGTATCGGCCTTGGGGTGGTGGATACGCTGATCAAGACCTTCGGGCGCGAGGACACGGACCATCCCCTGTTTCTGCGTCTGGGCATCGAGGAGGATCTGTATCGGCGCCTGTGCAGCGCGGCTGAACAGTTCACGTCGCAGGGTAGCGGCGGCATGTCAGAAGAGGAGCAGGCGCTCCTGATGACGGTGCCGTTCCTGTTGAGCGAAGAGCAGATCGGATCAAGCCTGCCCGATGACTTCAAGGCGCGCATTCTGAAAATTCGCAAAAGTCACGCGGCACGTTTGATCGCTGAGACCGAAGGGCTGTTTCAACCGCTGAAGGAGCAGGCCTATTTCGCGCGCCTGTCGGTTCTTGAAAACGCGCTTTTTGGGAGAATATCACTCCGCGCAGGGGCGCGGGCGGCACAGGTTGAGGCTGTTGTGGCCGAGGTGCTGAAATCCCACGGCCTGCAAAAACGCCTGGCTCTGATCCTTTACGATCTGCCAACTGGTCTTGGCGGCTCGATGCTGGAGCCGGTGTTCCAGGAACGCGCCGCCTTTACCCGTGCCGCCATCAAGCGGCCCGACATCCTGATTCTGGACAAGGCTCTTGCCAGCCATAGCGCCGAGAACCGCCTGCGCACGCGGGATCGCCTGCGCGGTCTGATGCCGCAGACCACCATGATCTTCATGGAGGATCATATCCAGCATCCCGAGCGATATGACCTCTATTTCGAGATCCGCGATGGGAGGATCGATGGCGTCAAGCGGCGCAGCGAAGGGGTTCCGGAGGGGGCTGGAACCAGCGATTTCGCGGCCAAGTTCGACATCATTGCGGGAGCCGATCTTTTTGCGCAGCTCGATACCCGCAACCAGCGGCTTTTGGCGTTTTCTGCTGGCTGGCACGAGGTGCCCGCAGGCGAGCGGGTGTTTGCTGCCGGGGAAAGTGGCGATGCGGTCTACCTCTGCCTGTCGGGCCGGGCCGAGCTCAGATGGCCAAACGCACCAGAGGGGGCCGCGCCGGTTTCCGTGATTGAGCCGGGACGACTGATCGGCGACCTGGCGGTGATCACGAAAGACACCCGCAAATTGGATCTTTTTGCAGCCGAGGACTGCAGGTTTCTGCGCATCGGCGCCACGGAATACAAGGCGGTGATCGAAAGCGATATCAACGCGGCCCTGCGCCTGCTAGAGACCACTGCGGGCCATTTGTCCAATGCTGGTGACAGGATGCTGTCGATGGCGCAGCAAAGCGCACAAGGCGGAGTGCAGGACGCGGCGGGGAACGTGGGGCCGGAACCGAACGAGGACTAAGACCTGATGCTGGAGAGGCAGAACTACACCGCCCACGAAGCGCTTGTGCGTGCTGCGCGGGCAAAACCGCAGCTCTGGCGGCTTGGGATCGGTCTCGTCGTTGTTTACTTGATCGCCTTTGCGCTCTCTTCGGTTGTTCTGCCGATCCTGGCGGCGCTTTTTCCCGGCACCTGGCTGAGCGGAATGGCCGATGGCAGCACGCCCGGGGCGATGCTGGTTTTGCTGGGTGGTTTTGGCTTCATCACGCTGGGCGTTGCGCTGAGCGCGCGGCTTTTGCAGGATCGCGCCTTCTTTTCGGTCATTGGGCAGCCGCGCCCGCTGGTGCGCCAGTTCCTTCGTGTGAGCCTCTATCTGCTGGGTCTCGGCATCGTGCTGTCGCTGCTTCCTCCCTATGAAATGGGAGCGCCGATGCAGCCGAACCTGCCGTTTGGAACCTGGTTGTCCTTGCTGCCGTTCTCTTTGCTGGTGGTGCTGATCCAGACCAGCGCTGAGGAGATTCTCTTTCGTGGCTATATCCAGCAGAGCCTTGCAGCGCGCTTCAAAAGCCCTCTGATCTGGCTTGTGGTGCCCTCTGCCGTATTTGCGCTTGGGCATTTTCTGCCAAACGAGGCAGGGGATAACGCTGTTCTCATTGCGCTTTGGGCCGGGGTATTTGGCTGTCTGATGGCCGATCTTACTGCCCGTGCGGGTACGCTTGGTCCGGCCATTGCGGTGCATTTTTTCAACAATGTCACTGCGCTGCTGCTTTTTGCATCACCCAGCAGCCTTCATGGGCTTGCTCTCTATCTACAGCCGTTTGACATGTCCGATACCGAGGCGCTGCGACCCTGGCTTGCGGTGGACTTTGCCATGATGCTGGTCACATGGCTTGCTGCGCGCCTTGCGATACGGCGCTGATTGCAATTGAACGCGATGGGGCTTATCTGAGGGGCCGAACAGCCCCCACAGAGGCATGATATGAACTGGATCACCAACTACGTCCGCCCGCGGATCAACTCGATCTTCTCGCGCCGTGAAGTCCCGGAAAACCTGTGGACCAAATGCGACGAGTGCGGCACCATGCTGTTTCACCGCGAGTTGAAGGACAATCTGAACGTCTGCACCAACTGCGGCCATCACATGCACATCACGCCGCGCGACCGGTTCAATGCACTGTTTGACGGCGGCATCTTCACCGAGGTCGCTGTGCCTGAGCCTCTGGCCGATCCGCTGAAGTTCCGCGACCAGAAAAAATATCCCGACCGCATGAAGGCGGCGCAGAAAAAGACCGGCGAAAAAGAAGCCATGCTGGTGGCCGCCGGTGAAATGGGCCGCACGCCCATCGTGGCCATTGCGCAAGACTTTTCCTTCATGGGCGGCTCCATGGGGATGTATGTGGGCAATGCGATCATTGCTGCCGCCGAAGAGGCGGTAAAGCTGAAGCGCCCGCTGATCCTGTTTTCGGCGGCTGGCGGCGCGCGCATGCAGGAAGGTATCCTGTCGCTGATGCAGATGCCGCGGACCACTGTTGCGGTGCAGATGCTGAAAGAGGCGGGTTTGCCTTACATCGTGGTTCTGACCCACCCCACCACCGGTGGCGTCACGGCGTCCTATGCGATGCTGGGGGATGTGCAGATCTCTGAGCCGAACGCCCTGATCTGCTTTGCTGGGCCGCGCGTGATCGAGCAGACCATCCGCGAGAAACTGCCCGATGGTTTCCAGCGTGCCGAATACCTTTTGGATCATGGCATGCTGGACCGGGTGACCCCGCGCACCGAGCTTCGCGAAGAGCTGATCACCATCGTGCGTATGCTGATGGGCCTGCCGCCGCAGGTGGTGGGTGATCTTCCAGCGCCGGGGGAGGCCGAAGAGCTGCCCGCGCCCGAGGTCGAAAAAGACGCGGAACCTGCCGCAGATACAGCGAACGAGACCAAGTAACCCTGTCATAGACTGCGTGCACCCGTGCTGGGTGCTTTGCCGCGCCCGTCTGCCTGACCCGGCGGGCGGGCTTTTTCATCAGACCCCAGCAGGGAGCGAGCCATGACGCAACAGACCTCCGATGCCATCCTCGACCGCATGATGGCGTTGCATCCCAAGATCATCGATCTGACGCTGGACCGGGTCTGGCGCCTGCTTGCGGCGCTGCACAACCCGCAGGACGCCCTGCCGCCGGTGGTGCATATTGCGGGCACCAACGGCAAGGGATCGACCCAGGCTATGATCCGCGCCGGGCTGGAGGGGGCGGGGAAATCCGTTCATGCCTATACCTCGCCGCATCTGGCGCGGTTTCACGAACGCATCCGGCTGGCCGGTGAGCTGATCACGGAAAATCACCTCGCGGAGGTTCTGGACGAGTGCTATTCGGCGAATGGCGGTGAGAACATCACCTATTTCGAGATCACCACCTGCGCGGCCCTGCTGGCCTTTGCGCGCACGCCTGCCGATTACACCCTCTTGGAGGTTGGGCTTGGCGGTCGGCTGGATGCCACCAATGTGGTCGGACAACCCGCCCTTTCGGTGATCACGCCGGTGTCGATCGACCACGAACAGTTCCTTGGAAACACGATCGCCAAGATCGCGGGTGAGAAGGCTGGGATTATCAAGCGCGGTGTGCCCGTGGTTGTCGGCCCGCAGGCGGATGAAGCGATGGAGGTGATCGAGGACGTCGCGGCCCGCCATGGCGCGCCACTCATCGCCCACGGCCAGCACTGGCACGTCTACGAGGAACACGGTCGCCTGATCTTTCAGGATGAAACCGGCCTCTTGGATCTGCCCATGCCCGCGCTGATCGGGGCGCATCAGGTGCAGAACGCCGGGATCGCTCTGGCGGCCCTGCGGCATCTGGGAGTGGATGAGGCGGCCTGCGAGGCGGCCATGACGGGCGCCACATGGCCTGCGCGGATGCAGCGCCTGAAGACGGGCCCGCTTTTGGAGGCAGCGGGAAGCGCCGAGCTGTGGCTGGATGGCGGACACAACGCGGCGGCGGGCGTGGCGCTTGCTGATGTCCTTGCGGGGTTGCCAAAGAAACCAACGCATCTCATCTGCGGGATGCTGAACACCAAGGATGTCACCGGCTACATGGCCCCGCTGGCGCCCCATGTGGAAAGCCTGACGGCCATTTCAATTCCCGGAGAGGCGGCAACGCTGAGCGCCGAAGAGACAGAGGCTGCTGCGCAATCCGTCGGTATCAACGCCACCCGCGCAGCGGATACCCTATCGGCGCTGAAGGCGATCGTTGCCGAAGATCCGGAGGCTCGGGTGCTGATCTGCGGATCGCTTTACCTTGCGGGCAATATCCTGCGCGAAAACGGCTGAACGACACGGGCGGGGCGGGGTACTCCCGCCCGGCTTCGATCTTGCGATCTCACCCCGTTGGGCATGGCGCCGCTGATGCGGCGTGGCCGAGGTGCCGCGATAGCGCTTCTAAATATGGTCGTCCAGCAGGGCGCGGGCCTGTTCGATGGCGGCCAGTCGCTCCATCGATCTGATATCCTGTCCGACGAGACGCACCCCACCAAAGAGTGTAGTGGCCGATCCAATCGCCGTGAGCGCCATGGATATGAGTGCGGGGACACCAAGGGGCGTGGTGAGAAAGCCGAAGCCAAGAACCGTAGCGGTCCACCCACCGCCGGTCAGGGCGTATTCGATAGCCGGCGGGGCCTTCCTCAACTCATGCTGCCTTGCCTGCAAGAGGATATCGGCCCAGAAACGTGGTCGGGTCTGGTCGGCGGGACGGGGATGCCTGTCCAGACCGGTCCAAATCAGGATGTCCGCCGGGTTCCTCACCAAGGCCGCGACCACGTCGTCCAGGTCGGTCGGGCTTGCCTTGTTGAGAATGGGCGGTTTCATCCGACGCTAGTGCTTTTCGGCACTTTGCGCGAGTGCGGCCCGAATGACCTCTTTCTGGTCGAGGCTGGCCGCCTTGGCAGCTGCCTGTGGATCGCGTTGGTCGATGTGGGCGATGGTCTTGTACAGCCGTCCTTCAAGAGCAGCAGCCAATCGGTTGCGTCGCAAACGTACGCCAACAAGGGTCATCACGACCACAATGGCGACTGCCAGACAGCCAAGCGCGATCAGATCGCCGTAGTCCACTCTGGGTAGGGCCTCTCTGAACGCAAAGACCGACGCGCCGTAGGCCACCATGGTGCAGAATCCGTTCCAAACCGCAGACTGCCAAGCCTGACCCACCAGATCATCATGAAGGTTGCGCTGCGCACTCAGGGCTTTTGTAGCGGCATCGTTGGGCATTTTTCGGACCCTCCTCTAAGAAAGAGACTAAGCCCGATGCGCCCTGTTTTCAACTTTGACCCCAGTCCTTGTCCTGCATTTCGCGCAGGCGGGAGGCGGTTCGCTCGAATTCGAATGCGCCGTCGCCTTCGACATAGAGGTATTCCGGCTCGGCGGCGGCAGCGCAGATCAGCCGCACCTGCGCCTCGTACAATGCATCGATCAGGGTGACGAAGCGCTTTGCCTCGTTGAAGTTGCTGCGTGACAGGCGCGGGATGTCCTCGAGCACCAGAACCTTCACCTCTTCGGCGATGGCAAGGTAGTCGCCTGGTCCCAGCATCTTGCCGCAGAGGTCATAGAATGTCGCCCGCGCGACCCCATTGCGGAAACCGGGCAGCACCACCTCGCGGCCCTTCACCTCAAGCGTGAGGGGCTGAGCATCGCCGCCCGAAAGATCCTCCCAGATGGCGCGAAGCTGGGCGCGGGACTCTGCATTCACCGGCGTGAAATAGACCGGTGAGCCCTTGAGGCGATCCTGCCGGTAATCCACCGGGCTGACCATCTCCCAGACCTGCATCTTCTCTTTGATGAGATCAATGAAGGGCAGAAACAGCTGGCGGTTGAGGCCGTTCTTGTAAAGATCATCCGGAACCCGGTTCGAAGTGGTGACCACGGTGACGCCCGCCTCGAACAGCGCTTCGAACAACCGCCCCACGATCATCGCATCGGTGATATCGGTGATCTGCATCTCGTCAAAGGCCAGAAGGCGCACGGAGTCCGCAACTTCCTTGGCCACGGGCGCAAGAGCGTCCTGCACGCCCTGCTGGCGCGCCTCGTGCATCTTGGCGTGGATTTCCTGCATGAAGGCGTGGAAGTGCACCCGCCTTGCGGGAATGCCATCAAGGCTGTCGACAAAGAGATCCATCAACATGGATTTGCCGCGCCCGACCCCTCCCCAGAGGTAGAGGCCCTTGACCTCGGCCCGCGTCGCCTTGCGAAAGAGGCCGCGTTTCACCGGCGGCGCCAGCAGGCCCTCGGCTATGCGGTCAAATTCCGGCAGAACAGCCTCTTGCGCCGGATCCGGGCGGATCTGGCCTGCTTCGCTGCGGGTCTGATAAAGCGCGCTTACCTGGGTCATGGCGTCAGCCATAACGCGCGGCGCGGGGGATGGGAAGGCTGACAGAGGGCATTGGCTATTGTTGCTGGAGCGCAACCCATGAACTTCACATCAATTCTCCTTATGTGACTGCGCAGATTTCTTGAATTGACGTGTCGCCCTCAATGCCTAACGTCGCACATCTGATTTGAGAGGATCCATTATGAGCGGCGCAGCGGCACAGAAGACACCCTTGTTCACCCCGGTTTTGATCGTGGGCTGCGTGATCATCATGGTCAGCTTTGCGGTGCGCGCCTCCTTCGGGGTGTTCCAGATCCCCATCGCCGAAGAGTTCGGCTGGCTGCGCACGGAATTTTCGCTGGCCATCGCGATCCAAAACCTCGCCTGGGGGATCGGGCAGCCGATCTTTGGCGCCATTGCTGAAAAGATCGGCGATCGCAAGGCCATCATTCTGGGCGCCTTGGTCTACGCGGCGGGGCTGGTGTTGAGCGCAGGGTCTACCACACCGATTGAGCATCAGGCCTATGCCTGGCTGGTGGGCTTTGGCATCGCGGGCACGGGCTTTGGCGTGGTGCTGGCGGTCGTGGGACGGGCCAGCTCGGATGAGAACCGCTCGATGTCGCTGGCGATTGTCACGGCGGCAGGCTCGGCCGGGCAGATCTTTGGCGCGCCCTGGGCGGAGTGGATGCTCACCTTCCTGACCTGGCAGACGGTGTTCCTTGTCTTTGCAGGCGTTGTGCTGGCGCTGATCCTGACGCTGCCGCTGATGCGCGCGCCGGAAATGGCCAGCAAATCAGAGCTGGAAGAAAGCATGGGCGCCATCCTGATCAAGGCCTTCAAGGATCCCTCCTATACGCTGATCTTCCTCGGGTTTTTCAGCTGCGGCTATCAGTTGGCCTTTGTCACCGCGCATTTCCCGGCCTTTGTCACCGAGATGTGCGGGCCGATCATGCCGGGCGGGGCGCTATATAGTATCGGGATCACCTCCACCTCAGCGCTGGGCGCGGTTGCGATCTCCTTGATCGGGGCTGCCAATGTGGGGGGCACCTTGCTTGCGGGGTATCTGGGTAAGCGGTACTCCAAGAAGTACCTGCTGGCGGCGATCTATACCGGGCGCACCATTGCGGCGGCGGCCTTCATCATGGTGCCGATCACGCCGACGACGGTCATCATCTTCTCTATTGTCATGGGGTCGCTGTGGCTTGCGACGGTGCCGCTGACCTCCGGCCTCGTCGCGCATATCTACGGGCTGCGCTACATGGGCACGCTTTACGGGATCGTGTTCTTCAGCCACCAGCTGGGCAGTTTCCTGGGCGTCTGGCTAGGTGGGCGTATGTATGACGCCTATGGCGATTACACCTTCGTGTGGTGGATTGGCGTGGCCGTAGGCGCCTTCAGCGCCATCGTGCACCTGCCGGTGCGTGAACGCCCTTTGGGAACCGTGGCGGCGTGATCTTTGCAAACGGGCGGAGCCAGCAAAGCGTGCAGGTTGTTAGGCCTTTCAAAGCAGGTGTTCTTGACTTGGCGTGACAATGGCCTTTCTTGTCCGGCATGACTGATCTTTCGACCCAATCGCTGGACGAGCTTAGCCTCAACGAGCCAGCCCGGCCCAAGGCGCCGCCGGTGCCCGCAGCAACAGATATGCACCGTCGTCAGGGGCAACAACTGGCGGCCATTCATCGTCATTATCTGATGGAGATGGCTCAGATCGCTGCCGTTCTGGCGCGGATCGAAGCTGGGGACACGCCGCCCGAAGACCTGGAATCGATCGTGCTGTCCCTCGATATGGCCGAGAATTTTCGCGCCTTCGGATCGCTGTGCGGGCATGAATGTCAGGTGCTGAAGTTTCACCACGACATTGAAAGCGCCGATATGTTCCCCCGGATCGAAGCCGCGGCAGGGGAAAGGTTCCGTGCGATCGTGGCCAAGTTGAAGTCAGAGCACGAAGTGGTCCACGAGTTGATCCTCCGCCTCGCCCGCGCAGCGGAGGCACTGGCGCAAGACCCGTGCGAAGCGAATTTCGCTGAGGCAGCCGCCATATTCCGAAAACTGGAAGAGGTTGTGCGCTCGCATTTCGGCTATGAGGAAACGGAACTGGCAGAGGCTATCGGGTATTACCTCGGCGCGATTTGATGGGCGCCTTTCTGGGTGCGATAGCCGTGAGACTACGACCGGTCAGCAGCGCCTTGTTCGGGAGACCGCTTGATAGTATTGTCTGCCAAAAGCGGCATTCGACCGTGACGAGCAGGCATTCTATGAAATTCGTGACCGACGGAATGATGAAGCAACTGTTTGCGGTGCTTTCCTGCGCTGCCCTGCTCGTGTGGTCGCTGGTTCCGTCCTTTACACATGCACCCAAAGTCATTGACACCATGCAGGATCACCTGGAAATGGTCGAAGCTCATGGGCACTCGCATGGCTTTGAGGAAGACCTTTACTGGGCGATGCATGGGCACAGCCATGATGTAGCGGATCACGATCACGGTCAGGCGCTTCTCCCTCTCGGCAGGGAAGCTGATCCGTTTTCCGAGTTCACGAAACCCTGGACGAGGATAGCGTCGATTGACGGCCCGTACAGGCAGTTCCGAATAGACCGACCTCCGCGCGGATGATCGGGGCGGCTTAGGCCGTGTCAAACGATCAACCTCAATTCAAGCGGAGTAATTCCATGAAAACCCTCACTGAGGGCGTTCGGCGCATGCCAATGCGTCATGCGCTTCTCGTCCTAGCCGCGCTTGCACTAACAACAGGCACTGCGCTTGCTCATGACGTCACCCCTGGCGATGCGGGCTATATTCAAGAGATTTGGGGCGTGCATGTCATCCCCTTCATCTATCTTGGCGCAAAGCACATGATCACGGGATATGACCATATCCTCTTCCTTCTGGGCGTCGTTTTCTTCCTCTATCACATGAAGGACGTGGCGATTTACGTCAGCCTTTTTGCTCTTGGTCACTCGGTCACGATGCTTCTGGGCGTTTGGTTCGGCTGGGGTATCAATGCCTATATCATCGATGCCATCATTGGTTTGTCGGTGATCTACAAGGCGCTCGACAATCTTGGCATGTTCCAGAAATGGTTTGGGGTCCAGCCGAACACCAAATGGGCAACGCTGATCTTTGGTCTGTTCCATGGTACGGGGCTTGCATCGAAGATCCTGGAGTACCGGATTGATCCGGACGGTTTGTTGGCAAACCTCCTGGCCTTCAATGTCGGTGTGGAACTTGGGCAATTGCTGGCTCTCTCTGTCATCCTGATCGTCATGGGATACTGGCGCCGCAGCCCGAATTTCATTCGCCAGGCTTCTATCGCCAACTGGATCATGGTCGGCCTAGGGATCTGGCTGACCTACGTGCAAGTCGCAGGCTTCCTGCAATTCTTTCATCACGGACACTGACGGAGGACGATATGCATAACGCACCAAGACCGAACCTCGAAGATCTGCCCACACGGGCGCAGTTGCGGCGCTCGTCCATAACCGCAGGCATAGGCGCAGTCATGATCGCAGTGATGATCTACATGCCTGCAGAGCTGGGCAAAGATCCCACTGGCGTCGGCACGCTCCTTGGTCTGACCGAGATGGGTGAAATCAAGCAACAGCTTGCGCAGGAAGCCGCCGAAGATGCGGAAAAGCACGGCTCTGATGCTTCGTCATCCTTGATGGATGAGATCCTCGGCCTGTTCGTTTCAGCGGCCCATGCACAGGACACATGGCAGGATGAGATGACCTTCACGCTCGAACCCGGCGATTGGATCGAGATCAAGGCGACCATGCAGGAAGGCGCGACCCTTTACTATTCGTGGGTTGCGGACGGAGGGCGCATCAACTTTGATCTCCACGCCCATGCGGGCGAGCAGAACGTCACCTATGAAAAGGGCCGTGGAAAAACCGAGGGCGAAGGCAGCTTCGAGACGCCTTTTGCCGGGGATCATGGTTGGTTTTGGAGGAACCGTGACGACAAACCCGTCACGGTGACGCTTCAGTTGCGAGGCGACTACAACGCCATCGTTCGGAGTGAATAAGTGATTGTCCGGCGCAGACTAAGTGATGTGTGCGCCGGACAAATTTGAAATCGTGATCCTTGGCGCTCGTTATCTCTCAGAGCGCCATTTCTCTAGGATGTGACGGCTGGTCATCAGGTCCAGATGGGCGCCGCCGCCGTTCTTGAACAGGGTGATCGCCTCTGGGTCATAGGCGGGGAAGGCATCGAGGGCGTAGAAATCCGCCAGCACGTCGCCCCGCTGGATGACGCCCTCGGCCAGCGGAATCTTGAATTCGCCGATGTGATCCAGCGTGGTGTCGAAGCTGTCGCAATAGATGCGCGCACGGCAAAGCGCCTCGTCATCGGTCTCGCGCATGTCGGGGCGGTAGGCTCCGATCAGGTTCAGGTGCTGGCCGGGTTTCAGCCATTCCCCTGTGACCACCGGGGTCGAGGACATGGTGGAGGTCACGATGATATCCGCCGAGCGCACGGCGGCCTCCAGATCTGCGGCGACCTCGATCTGCGGATAGATGGCCTTCATGTCCTCGGCCTTGGACCGGGTGCGGTTCCAGACCCGGATCTGGGCACGCGGGTAGGCGGCGCCAAAGGCCTCCACCAGCGATCCGGCGACGGTGCCCGCGCCGACGATCAGGATGTCGCGGCTTTCGGGGTTCGCCAGCCGCATCGCCCCCAAAAGGCTGTCGCCTGCGGTCTTCCACTTGGTCACCAGGTGGAAATCCACCAGCGCATCGAGGGTGCCGTCCTGATCGGAATAAAGACAGACCGCGCCATTGACCATCGGTTTGCCCGCCGCTGGGTTGCCCGGAAAGATCGTTGCCGTCTTTACCGCAAGGCCCAACCCGTCAATCCAGGCCGAGCGGCTGAGCAGCGTGTCGGGGTCACGGTAGAGGAAGGTATCGCCGATTTCCGCTTTGGGCAGATCATGCCCCTTGGCCAGTGCCTCAGTGAATTCGGTCCAGTCCAGAAGGGCTTCCCCTTCTGCAAATCCGATGGATGGGATGGTCATGCAGCCTCCTCGGGCGTCAAAAGCCCCTCGTCTACCAGGCGCGCGGCCCAGGTGTCCGGTGTGGTGAAAAGATGGGTGTGCCAGCCGCGCGCGGCGGCGGCCTCGATGTTTTCCGGGCGGTCATCCGTGAACAACAAACGGTCCGGCGCCACGCCCGTGTCGCGCTCCAGATGGGCATAGATTTCCGGTTCAGGCTTGATGGTGCGCAGGTGGCCTGAAACGAAGGAGCGGTCGAATTCGTCGAAGAACGGGTAGGCCTTGCGGGCAACCTCGAAGGTTCCGACACCGAAATTCGTCAGCGCAAAGACCGGCACATCCCGCGCTTGCAGCGCGCGCATCAGGCGTACCGAATGGGGGATCTCGGGCGAGGCCATCTCGATCCAACTGTCGTGCCAGTGGCGGATCTCTTCGGCCCAGTCGGGGTGTTGATCTGCCAGCTTGTAAACCGAGGCGCGAAAATCATGCCCCCGGTCGATATCGAGGTTCATCTCATGCAGGTCCACCTCGGCAAACAGCGCTGTGCGCCGGTCCGGTCCGATGCGGGCGTCGAAAAAACCTTCGGGATTCCATTCGATCAATACGCGGCCAATGTCGAAAACGACGGCGTCGATGGGCATCTTGTCGGTCCCTGTCCTGTCCTCGTTTACCCGGCCGACCGGGGGCGCGGGCGGGGCACCGGGCGGCTGCGCCGGGTTTCGCGCCAGACTGAAACAAGACCTGCGCCAATGATCAAGGCCGAACCGGCCCAGACCGGCAGATCGGGCCATTCATCGAAGACCAGAACGCCCCAGAGGACCGCCATCGGCATGGCGACATATTCGAACGGTGCGGCCAGGCCCGCCTCGTTCAGCCGATAGGCCTGGCTGACCAGATAGCCGCCAAGCGATCCGGCAAGGCCGACGCCGACGAACAGCCACCAATCCTGTGGTGCGGGCCAGATCCAGGCGCGCAGGATGTAATCCACGGCGGCATTATCACCGGTGGCAAAGCGGCCATCGCCCGTGAAAAGCCCAACCAGTCCGCTGACCACCAGAAAGCCCAAGGTGGGATAGAACGACAGGGTGGAGGCTTTTTCGGCCCCGCCCGCGCGCCGCGTCAGCACATGCAGCGTGGCATATCCGCAGGCGCCGAGCAGCGGCAGGATCGCGGCGGCCTGAAAGCTGCCGGGGCCGGGCCGCATGATGATCAGAACGCCAAGGAACCCCGCAGCCACCGCGCCCCAGCGCCAGGGGCCAACGCGTTCCTTCAACACCACCACCGACAGGGCGGTGACGATCAAGGGGGTGGCAAAGGCGATGGCGACCGCCTCGGCGATGGGCATGATGGCAAGACCGGTGAAAAAGCAAAGGTTGGCAAACAGCACCGCAGAGCAGCGCATCAGGTGCAGTTTCGGCTGCCGGGTGCGCAGGATGTGGAAGCCGCCCTCCAAGGGGATGATCACTGCCGCCAGTACGATCAGCGCCACCACCGAGCGCACCATCACCACCTGATACAGCGGGTAATCGCCCGACAGAAACTTGAAGATCACGTCGATCACGGAGAAACAGACGGCAGACCCCGCAGCGGCCATCAGCCCCAGAACACTGACTTTGATTTCCTGGCTCATAGCCTGCCTTTCTGGCGCGTTTTTCGATGTATCACGAGCTGTTATTCCCCTGATGACAAAATGCCATTGGGCGCTGCGACCCTTTGTTCCTACCCTGAAGAAAACCATGAGGGAATGCCCGGATGATCACATGTTACGTCGCCTATGAAATCAACCCGGACCGGGTGGAGGCCTTTGAGATCTACGCCAAGGCCTGGATCCCGCTGGTCGAACGCTTTGGAGGCACCCATCACGGCTATTTCCTGCCGCAGGAAAGCGCCAATGACTTGGCGCTGGCGCTGTTCTCCTTCCCCTCGCTTGCGGCTTATGAGGACTACCGGACCAAGAGCGTTGAAGACGCCGATTGCCAGGCGGCGTTCCGTTTCGCCAAGGAAAACGACATCATCCGCCGCTATGATCGCAGTTTCCTGAAACCCGTAATGGAGGGTGATCTGGCCCCCTTGCGGGCTGCGATGGGTTGATCGGGGCAACTCCCACATCCCATAGGGCCCCAAAGGACTACCTTTGGCAAAAGGAGCGGCGCGACCGTGGGCATCGTGGCGGATCAACAAGGTGGATGGATTCGAGCCTATTGCGCGGGCTCTTCAGTCATTGCCGTTGCTTCCGCAAAAGCGGCGGCGCGGATCTCAGCGGCGAGATCGGAATCGGGCAGGGTACGCGCCAGAACCATTCCGCCCACACAAAGCGCCGCCATGGCCATCGCCTTTTGCCGTGCGTCGGGGGCATTCTGCTGCAACAGGCTGCCTTGCAAAAGGCCCACCATGGCGGTCAGGAGCCGCTGAAAAGCGTCGCGCACCTCGGGGCTGGCGCGGGCAACGTCCGATGGCAGGGCGATCATCGGGCATTGGTCCTGCACGGCCCCAAGATGAGCATCCGAAAGGTAGCTCTGGATCATCTGCCGTGCGGCCTCGCTGTCAGGGTTCATCGCATTGATGCCCGCCTCATGGCGCCACTGGGCACCGCGGCCCATTAAAAAGCTGGAAACAGCGGCGCCGAACAGATCTTCCTTGGTTGCGAAATGGCTGTAAAATCCGCCTCGCGTCAGGCCTGCCTCGGCCATGACCATATCGATAGTCACCCCATGAAAGCCGTGGATATTGAACAGGATACGCGCGGCCTCGACGATCCGGGCACGGGTCTTTGCCTTGTGGGTGCTGCTGTAGGGCATGGGGCTGTGGCTCCTGTTTTCGGCGGTTACGGCCAGTGTGACAGAGTTCAAAATATGTTCTTTAACATATTTTGAGGGCGGATAGCCTTGGGGTCACTGATGATTTCAAGGGGAGCATTAAGATGCCAAAATTCGTAATCGCCTATCATGGTCACCCCGATGTCTCGACGCCCGAGGAGGGCGCAAAGATGATGGCAGACTGGAAGGCCTGGATGGCCGGTCTTGGCGCGGCTGCGGTGGACCCGGGCCTTGCTTTGGGGCCGTCAAAGACCGTTCTGAGCGATGGGTCGGTGGCAGAGGATGGAGGCGCTAATCCGCTGTCAGGCTACACGGTGATCGAAGCCGCTGACATGGACGCAGCGATCGAGATGGTGCGCGGCTGTCCGCATTTGTCTGGAAGCGGGTCCCTTGAGATCGCCCCTGACATGGAGCTCGAAATGTAAGACGCGGAAGCCTTGTGGCGGTCTCGGGCGTTTATGGTCGCACGCCGCCCGAGGCGGCCGCCCGGATTTCCCGCTCCAGAGCGTCCAGAAACCGCGAACGGTCCGCCTTGGTAAAGCCCTTGCCGCTGCCGCCCGCGCCAAGCGGGTTGGCCGCGCGCAGGTCCGCCATCAGGTCGCGCATGGCCAGTTGCTGGCCGATATTGGCCTCGGTGAACCGTTCCCCATTGTGGCGCAGCACGCGGGCGCCTGCCTCGATGCATTTGGCGGCCAGCGGGATGTCGCCCGTCACCACCACGTCACCCGGCCCGCATCGTTCGGCGATCCACATGTCGGCCACATCGGCGCCTTCGGAGACAATGACGGTCTCCACCAGCGGGTTCTGAGAGGGGCGCAGGCCCCCGTTGGAGACCACGAACATTTTCAGTTTATGCCGGGTGGCGACCCGCTCAGCCTCGGCCTTGACCGGGCAGGCATCGGCGTCGATGTAGAGTGCGCTCACGTCTTTCCCTTTTTGGACTCTGATTTCCCGGATTTCTTGGCCGGGGTCTTCACCTTGAACTCTTCGGGGATGGGCATCCGGTTGAAGGCATCCAGACCGGCGATCTTGTAGGCTTCGGCCAGGGTCGGGTAGTTGAAGGTGTTCTGGACAAAGTACTCCACCGTGCCTTTGAGGTTCAGCACCGCCTGGGCGATGTGAATGAGCTCGGTCGCGCCTTCGCCGACGATCTGCACGCCCAGCACCCGGCGGGTTTTGAGGCTGAACAGCATCTTCAGCATCCCGTGTTCCAGCCCCATGATATGCCCGCGCGAGGTTTCGCGGAACCGGGCGATGCCGACCTCGTAGGGCACACCGCGCTCCTGCAGTTCTTCTTCGGACATGCCGCAGGTCGAAATCTCCGGCACCGAGTAGATGCCATAGGGGAACCAGGGGCTTTCAGGCACGGTTGGGGTTTCCAGCGCATGACAGGCAGCGACGCGCCCTTGCTGCAGCGAGGTAGAGGCAAGCGAGGGGTGCCCGATCACATCGCCGGTGGCATAGACGTGCGGCACGACGGTTTGATAGGTCTTGCGATCAACGCTGACGCGGCCGCGGTGGTCGGTCTCCAGGCCCACGGCTTTTAGGTTCAGGCTATCGGTATTGCCCATGCGCCCGGCGGCAAACAGCAGCATTTCCCCGCGCACGTGGCGACCATTGGCCATGCTGACCTCGATATGGCTGCCTTCGTCCTCGATCTTTTCAATGGCCGAACCAAGGCGCAGGTCGACGCCGTTTTCACGGATCTGATGGGTGAATTCGTGGATGATGGTGCGGTCGATGAAATCGAGGAAAGTCTCGCGCGGCTCGATCAGGGTAACGCGTACATCCAGCGCCGAGAACATGGTGGCATATTCGACCCCGATGACGCCGGCGCCGACCACGATCAGGGAGCGGGGGATCTCTTCCATCTCGAGGAACTCATCGCCATCGACAATTGTCTTGCCGTTGAAGGGGACATCATCGGGGCGATAGGTGCGGGTACCGGTGGCGATCAGGAACTTTTCAGCGGTAACGCGCGTGGTATCGCCTGCTTCTGTGGCGACCTCCACTTCGTTCGGGCCGGTAAAGCGCGCAAGCCCCGCCAGCCATTCGACGTGGTTGCGGTTAAACTGGTGTTCCAGCACGTCGACCTCGTGATCCAGCGTCATGTGTAGACGCGCTTTCAGATCCTCGGCGTCGATCTGGTCCTTCACCCGGTAGGCGCGGCCATAAAAGCTGCGCTCGCGCCAGCCGGTGAGGTTCAGCACGGTTTCCCGCAGCGTCTTGGACGGCACCGTGCCGGTGTGGACCGAGACGCCGCCCAGCCGGTCCTTGCGGTCGATGACCAGCACACGGCGCTTGAGCTTGCCGGCCTGAATGGCCGCGGTGCGCCCCGAGGGGCCGGATCCGATAATGACGAGATCGTAATCGTACTGGCTCATGGTCGTTTGGTCCTTTCGGGATCAGTCGCGATAAAGCGCCTCGGCGTGGAAGGCGACATGATCTTCCATGAAGGTGGAGATGAAGAAATAGCTGTGGTCGTAGCCCGGCTGCAGGCGCAACGTCGCCTGCTGGCGGCGCTCGTTCACGGCCTGTGCCAGCGCCTCGGGGCGCAGAAGATCGATGAACTGGTCGGCGGTTCCCGTATCCACCAGCACGGGGCCGTCAAAGCCTTTTTCGCGCATCATCAGGGTGGCGTCATGTTTCGCCCAGGTGGACTCATCCGCGCCCAGATAGGCGGTCAGCTGCTTTCGGCCCCAGTCGCTGGCGGTTGGGTTACAGATCGGCGCAAAGGCAGAGACCGAGCGGAAGCGCCCCGGAAGGTTCATCGCCAGCGTCAGCGCGCCGTGTCCGCCCATGGAGTGACCACAGATCGCCTGACGGCCCAGATCCACGGCAAAGTTTTCGCCCAGAAACGCGGGCAGCTCTTCGGCGACATAGTCCCACATCTGGTAGTGGGGCGCCCAAGGGGCCTGCGTGGCATTCACGTAAAAGCCTGCGCCCTTACCCAGGTCGTAGCCTTCGTCATCGGCCACATCATCACCGCGCGGTGAGGTGTCGGGAAAGACGATGGCGATGCCCTGTTCAGCGCACCAGGCCTGCGCGCCTGCCTTGGTCATGGCGTTTTCATGAGTGCAGGTCAGGCCCGACAGGAACCACAAAAGCGGTACCGGGCCGTCTTTTGCCTCTTCGGGTAGGAACAGACCAAAGGTCATCTCGCCTTTCGTTGCGCTGCTCTTGTGCCGGTAGACGCCCTGCACGCCGCCAAAGCATGTGTTCTCCGAAACGATTTCCATGGTGAGGCTCCTTGCAAATGGTTGCCTATCAGCTATCCGGCGTTGGCGGTGGGGTCCAGTGTTGCGGCGCCCTGACGCAGTCTTTTTGCGGCAGAAGGCTTGCAAAAGCCTGAATGCAGAGGGATTTGCCTGACCGGTGATCGGTCAGGCTGCCAAAGCTACTGCCCTGAAGCCCAGGCGATGGCCAGCGGTACCGTCAGGATCGAAATCGCGGTAGAGATCAGGATCGCCGCCGAGGCCCGGTGCGGCGCCACGTTGTAATGCTGGGCCAGCATGTAGACGTTACCTGCAACTGGCAGGGAGGCCGCCGCGATGGCGACCGAGGCCGGGAAGCTGGCAACCGGCACCAGCCACAGTACGCCAATGGCAACAAAAATGGGGTGCAGGACCAGTTTGGCAAAGCTGAGCCAGCCAGCCACCTGCATACGTTCTGCGGATTTCGAGCCCAGAGAGGCTCCGATGGCAAATAGCGCGCCGGGCGTTGCCGCTCCGCCGAGGATCGACAGAAAGTCATTGACCGGCGCCGGGATCGGCTGAGCGGAGGCCGACCAGGCCAGACCGGCCACGATGGCGACGATCATCGGGTTTCGCACCAGTCCGAGCGCCACGAGCTTCAGGGTCTGCAAGCCGAGCCCCGATCCGCGCCCAGCATTGATCAGGATGACGATGAGGGAAGAAAACACCACGAGATCGACGCTCAGCACCACCATCATCGGCCCGATCGAGGCCTCCCCGAACAGGATCGCCATCATCGGCAGGCCCAGGAACCCCACGTTGCCGATGGCGGCGCATTGCGCCTCGACCGCTGCGGTGGGGATGTTCAGCCCCCTGAGCGCGGCAACGGCCGTGGCCACAAGGTAAACGGCCAGGGTGCCTGCAAGGTAGCCAAGTATCAGGTTCGGGTCGAACACCTCTGCAAAGGAGAGGTTGGCCGCAAAGCTGAATATCATTGCCGAGAGCGGGAAGAAGAAGACGAACTTCGTCAGATAGGCCGTCGCCTCGTCCGTGAAGAACCGCGTGCGCCCGGCCCAGTAGCCAAGGCCGATGATCGCAAAGAAGGGCAGGGTTCTGAAGAATATGTCAGCCATCGCAGGATTGGTAACCTGAATTGACCAAAACGAAAAGCCTGTTTGACAGGGCCTGCCTCAAACAGGCGTAAGCTCCCGCCCGTCGCCTTTGCATGAGACATGCAAGGCTCCCGTTGGGCCGGGCCGCGCTGGCGCGCGGCGGGGGCTCCCGGCGGCTGCAGGCTATTCGCGAGGAGCCCGATCTATCGTAAGCCTTACTTGCCAGCCGCCAGAGCGATGTCTGCCGTTCTGCAGTGGATCAAGACGACCTCGGATGCCGAATACGTCGGACTGCTACGCGCGGCTATGTTTCGGGCGGCTGTATTTTGGGCTGGACACCCTTAATGCGCTCACGCCCACTGCGTTTTCCTCTAAAGGTTGGCGATCATTTCCGCGATGTGTGCCTTGAGAGCCTCAACCCGGTTTTGTGCCTGATCGGCGAAGCCGCCTAGGGTCACGATCTCCGAGCGAAGAACTGCCAAGCGCTCCTCAGTTGCGGTCGGTAGCTCTTCCAGCAGTTCAAACAGCACATTGCTGGCGACTTTGGCTTCCTTTTTGCGGTTTTCCATTTCGCCTTCTGTACCGACCAATCGGATCACGCTGCTGTAAGCCTGATAGTCGCTACAGTGAACGGATAGTTGTTGCTCATGCGACATCTGAAACAGGGCGTCGATCGCGTCTCTTCGGCTGAGATGGCTGACACTGTCATAAAGCGCGCGAGCCTTGGATCGGTGTGCTGCCACTCTTTTCTTGTCTGAAGAGAAGTGGTTCGTTTTCTGTGCGTCTTGCGATGCGAGCGGGCGGGCCGCTGCAGCGGAATGCCCGACATTCTGTTGCGGAGACAACATATTGGCCTGATCCTTTACTGGTTATGGCCGCAGTGTGCCCAAAAGAGATGTGTATTGCGTAAATCCCCGGCTTTTTATTGCTTGATGGCCACATCCGGAGGGATTTGAACAAAGGCCTGACCGCCTGTCTCTGTACATCTTCAAAGCTTCGGTGAGTGCCCCTTCCAGCCTTTCCGGGCATTTGCCCAGCTTTTTGTTTGACCGCTCTCGTTCAAATGCATCCCGCCGCGCGATAGCGCGGCGCCACGCCCAACGGGAGGGGCTGCCTGCGGGGCAGCTTCCGACGGGCGGGAGGGCCTCCTTTGCGGTTTGATCCGATCAACCGCTGCCGATCAGGGCGCCTGCACCAAGGACAAGCGCACCGCCAAGAACCACTTGCAGCGTTGCGCGCCAGAAAGGCGTTTCCATATACTTGTTCTGGATCCAGGCAATCGCCCAGAGTTCGATAAAGACGATGATGAAAGCGATCGTGGTTGCCGTCCAGAACTCGGGGATCAGGTACGGCAGCGCATGGCCCAGCCCGCCCACCGTGGTCATCACGCCCGACGCCAGCCCCCGTTTCATGGGAGAGCCGCGCCCCGATAGTTCACCGTCGTCCGAAGCGGCTTCGGTAAAGCCCATCGAGATCCCCGCCCCGACAGAGGCGGCGACCCCCACCAGGAAGGTTGTCCAGGTGTCCTGCGTGGCAAAGGCGGTCGCAAAGATTGGCGCAAGGGTAGATACGGACCCATCCATCAGCCCGGCCAGACCCGGCTGTACCCAGGTCAGCACGAACTGGCGATGCGCGGTGCGATCTTCCTCTGAGCGGGCGTCACCGGTGAGATGCGCCTCTTCCAGCTCTGTCGCCGTGTCGCGGTGACCGGCCTCTGCGGCTGCCAGGTCACCCAGCAGTTTGCGGGTCTCGGCGTCCTTGGTACGAGCGGCGGCTGCAAGGTAGAACCGCTCCGCATCGGCCTCCATCGCCTTGGCCTCGTCGCGGATGCGATCAAGACTCAGGTTCTCCATCAGCCAGATCGGGCGGCGATTGTAGTATCCGGCCACATGTTCGCGCCGGATCAGCGGAATGGCGTTGCCAAAGCGTTTCTCGTGCAGGGCAATTAGCCGGGCGCGATGCCCGTCCTCTTCTGCGGCCATTCCGTCGAACATGGCGGCCGAGGCGGGAAAGTCGTCCCGCAGCCGTGCCGCATAGCCGCGGTAGATGCGCGCGTCGTCTTCTTCCGAGGAGATCGCCAGGGCCAGGATCTCTTGCCCGGTGAGGTCGGAGAAGCGTTTTCGTTGGGGAAGGAACCGCATGTGACTTCCTGTTTTTAGAATTGTTCTAAAGTAGATTATGCGCATCACTCAAAAGTGCAAGTGGGAAAGCCGATACAGCTTGACGCAGGCAGAGCCTGCAGGGAACACAGTTGTTGAATGGGAGGCCGTTGGGCTAGGGTGGTTGCGCCCAATACAGTCATCCCGCGAGCGCCATGAGGTCGGATCATGAACGAGCAAGCCAGCATTCTGCGGACAGGTCGCAAGTTCGACCAGGTCCTGAAAGGTGCGCGCGAAGTGTTCATGGCCGATGGATTCGAAGGGGCGAGTGTTGATGACATCGCGCGTGCAGCGGGGGTCTCCAAAGCAACGCTCTACAGCTATTTCCCCGACAAACGGCTGTTGTTCATGGAAGTTGCCCGGCACGAATGCGCCCGGCAGGCGGATGCGCCGATGGATCTTTCGGGGGCGTGCTGCACGCCGCGCGATGTTCTGACCGCTGCCGGTCGGCATATCCTGTCGGTCAGCCTGTCGGAATTCGGTCTGCGGATGTTCCGGATCTGTGTGGCAGAGGCGGACCGCTTCCCGGATCTGGGCCGTCAGTTCTATGAAAGCGGACCGATGGTGGTGCGGGCTCGCCTGCGCGACTATCTGCAAGGGGCGGCCACGCGCGGAGAGCTTCAGATCGAGGACTTCGATCTCGCAGCGGACCAGTTTGCCGAACTGTGCCGTGCCGACCTGGTGCCGCGCCTTGTCTTTAATATCGATACCAGTTTCACGCCGGATGAGCGTGAGCGCATCGTGTCCGGCGCCGTGGACATGTTCATGGCGCGTTACGGTACCTGACCCCTCGCACCTATCGTTCAATTACAATTGGCCTTGCGGCATCAATGCGTGACGAAATCGTTGGGCGTGTCGCGATAGGTCTCATGGCAGCTGAGGCAGGCCTGAACCATGTTCGGGACCGTGCGCAATAGGCCATTGCGCGTATATGCACTGATCTGTCTGGCGGCATCCTCGGCCCGTTCGGCGCGTGTTTCGAAATCTTCCCATTGCTGCCATATCAAGGGCCGCGCATGAGAGTGCGGGTCCATGCGCGGTTTCTTGAACCGTTTGCGAATGTCGCCTGTGCTTTTGATCAGGCTGCGTCGGGCCGCTCTGGCCTTGGCAGCGTTGAACACCATGCGCCCGGCCATCATGTCGGCCAGGGTGGTGATAGCGGCCTTTTGACTGGTCATCAGCTCCACCCGGCGTTTGACGTGCTTGTCGGTGATCGGCGCGGCGGCATCCAGCTGGGCGCCCACAAGGGCCAGGATCAGAACCAGAAGCGCAGGCAGGCTGCGTAGCGTACGGCGGTGGGTCAGAACAGAGCGATACGGCTTCATGGGTGCGCTCCCTTCATGGGGGGTCTCGTCTCGGGAGAGAGGATTGACCGAATCGAATATTTGGAACAAATGTAGAACATCGGTGGTGCTGACTGCTGGTTTCCATAAATTTTCAAACCTTCGACCCGGATCGCGCCATGCCTCATCGCCGCATATTATCGCTTTGGTTTCCGCGCCTGGGCGCGGAGCGGGTGATGCGGGCAGGGCAGGGTAGTCTTGCCGGACCTTTGGCCATTGTGGAGGAACTTTCCAACACACAGGTTATTTCTGCGTTAAATGCCGAGGCCGAGGAGGAGGGGCTTTTTGTAGGTCAGCCCCTGCGCGATGCCCATGCCATCTGCGGTGCCCTGCTGACCCGCAGGCGAAATGCACCGGCAGAAAAAGCCTTTCTTGAGGCGCTGGGGCGCTGGGCTGGAAAGTTCAGCCCCTGGGTCGCGCCGGAGGGGGCTGACAGCATCAACCTTGATATAACGGGATCTGCGCATCTTTTCGGCGGGGAAGAGGCGCTTTTGCAGCGGATCGAAGAAGACTGCGCGCGGATGGGGCTCACCGTGCGGATGGGTCTGGCCGATACATTGGGCGCGGCCTGGGCGCTGGCGCGCTATGCCGGGCAGGAGGCAGGGCTGCCGCCGGATCGCTCGGGTGATGCCATTGATCAGGAGGCCCGCGCCACCCGTGCCCGCGCCGCCCGCAGTCCCGCGCGGGGCCAGCATAAGGGCAAGGCGGGGCGCAGGCACTGGACCCGGGGCGGTACCGCCCCCCAGCCGGTTGAGACCGCAAAATCGCCGCACCGGATTGCCCCGCCTGGGCAGTCGCGCGTGGCCTTGGCCTCCTTGCCGATTGCGGCGCTGCGGCTTGAGGCCAGTACCGTGGCGCAGTTGGGCCGCCTTGGCCTGCGACAGATCGGCGATCTGCTGGATCAGCCTCGCGCCAGCCTTGCCCGGCGGTTCGGGCGGGGGCTGGTGCTGCGTCTGGATCAGGCCATGGGCAGCACGCCCGAGCCGGTCTCTCCGGCCCGTGCGGTCGAAAGTTTCGCAGTGCGCCTGACCCTGCCGGAGCCGATCGGACTGGTCGATGATCTGCTGGCGGGCATAGACCGGATGCTACCCCGCCTTTGCGCCCGGCTTGAGGACCGGGGCAAGGGTGCTCGGCTTTTGCGGCTGGAGGCGCACCGGGTGGATCAGGCAGCGCAGAGCGTCACTGTCGGGTTGGCCCGCGCCAGCCGTGATGCGGAGCGTATCCGCCCCCTGCTTGAGATGAAGCTGGAAGAGATCGACGCCGGGTTTGGCATAGAAATGCTGCGCCTTGAGGTGCTTCGGGCGGAACCCATCCATGCCCGTACCCAGGCCGGGCACCTTGAGGCCACTGCCGCCGCCCGCACCCGACAGGCGGGAGGGCAGGATGTGGTGCTGGAGGATCTGATCGGGCGTATCGGTGCCCGCATTGGCCTTGAGGCGATCACCCGGCGCCACCCGGTCGACACTCATATTCCCGAAAAGACGGCTAAGGTGCTGGCGGCCGCCTGGTCCGAACCGGCGCAGGACTGGCCGCCCTCTCCGCATCCGCGCCCCTTGCTGATGTGGCGGCCCGAACTGGTGATGGCGCCGGATGTGCCCACCGTGCCCGAACGCTTCCGCTGGCGCGGCCGCGACTGGCAGCTGGCCGAGGCCGAAGGTCCCGAACGCATCGCCCCGGAATGGTGGCTGGAGGATCCCAATTGGCGCAGCGGGGTGCGCGATTACTGGGTGGTGGTCACTGGCTGCGGCGCCCGGCTCTGGCTGTTCTTTGCCCATGGAGCTGCCCTGTCGCGGGGCTGGTTCTGCCATGGCAGTTTTGCCTGAGTGCGTGTTCAGATGCAGAAGAAACCCTTCGCTCCATGGCGAAGTCTTTACACTATGGGGCGGGGGCCCCAGGGCCTAGGATCGACATATGACTGTATCTGACCCCCACCGACCGCCCCGCACCCCGCGCTTTGACATTCTGGGCCAGGCCATCGGCGATGCCAGCCGCACTCGCATGCTGTGTGAGCTGATGGAGGGGCGCGCCTATACAAACAAGGAACTCGCCTCAGCCGCCGGGATCACACCGCAGACCGCCACCGCGCACCTGCGCCTGTTGTGCGATGCTGGGTTGGTCGTGGCCGAAAAACGCGGCCGCTGCGTCTATCACCGGTTGGCGGGCGCTGAGGTGGCGCAAGCGCTGGAGCAGCTTGCAGCTATCGCTCCGATGGACAGCCTTTATCTGGCACAGCGTCGCAAGGCGGGCGGATTGGCCAAGGTGCGCAGCTGTTACGACCATCTGGCTGGTCCTTTGGCCGTGGCGATGACAGAGGCCTTATTGAACAAAGGTATGCTGATCGAGCGTGAAGGCGGGTTTCATGCCGTCCCGTCCGAAGCCTGGCAACCGCTTGGCGTGCAATTGCCCGATCAAGCCAAGCCGACCCGGCAGACCTTTGCCCGCCCCTGCCTTGACTGGACCGAGCGGCGCCTGCATGTGGCGGGGCCGCTCGGACGGCAGCTTTTGACCCATGCGCTGGCGCGCGGCTGGATGCAGCGTCGCGCGCACAAGCGGGGCCTGACCCTGACCGCACCGGGGCGGATGGCGCTGGAGCAGATCCTGGATCTGCAGCTATCGGAGATCACAGGCGGTATGCAGCAGGCACCAAACACCGTCTGAAGATGGCATTGCGTCAGGGCAACCAAAAGACGCGCGAGCCGAAACCGCTTGATTCACGCGCGGTTTGGCGCGAACCTTGATCCATGACATTTCAAAGCAGCGCGTCCTTCCCCGGCTCAGGCATACCCGAACAGGTCTCGTTCGACCGCAAGGAACTGGCGGTCATCCTGTCCCTTTACGGTCGCATGGTCGCCGCGGGAGAGTGGCGGGACTACGGCATATCCTCCTTGCGGGATCTGGCCGTCTTTTCGGTTTTCCGCCGCACAGCCGAACATCCGCTCTACCGGATCGAAAAACACCCCAAGCTGCGCAACCGTCAGGGGCAGTATTCAGTTGTTGGCATGGACGGGCAGATCCTGAAACGGGGCCATGATCTTAAGACCGTGCTGCGCGTTCTGGAGCGCAAGCTGATCCGTGCGGTCGAATAACGCGGCTCCTCAGCCAAGCCGTTTATGTGCCGTCACAGGCCCGTCGCCCTGTGCGGCGATGCGCTTGATTGCCGCGTCGAGCGGTTCTATTGCCACAGCCATATGATGCACATTGGCATGGATGATGCTGTCCGGATCGCGCACCAGGGCCACATGTCCTTTCCAGAACAACAGATCGCCGCGTTCATAGCTGCTGCCTGTCGGCAGAAGCCTGCCAAGTTCTCGCTCCTGCGGGCCGCTGTCACCGGGGCAGGGGATGCCGCAGACCAAGAGCGCCACCTGCACCAGGCCTGAACAATCGATGCCAAAGCGGCTGTTGCCGCCCCAAAGGTAGGGCGTTCCCAGAAACCCCTCCGCCACCGTCACCGGATCAGCCGACAGCGTTCCGATAGGGGACAGATGTGTCATTGGAATATGGCCCAGCTCGGTCTCGGCAAAACGGTCTGTGTCGGAACGAACCTGCACTCTGCTGCCAAAGCTGAGGGCGCAAAGATCGCGGGATTTGAAGTCGGCGTCCGCGTAGGCGTGGGTGGCCGGGGCGCTGACCCAATGGGTGGCCTCAAGCGGTGTATCGAGTGCCGATGCCTCGATATGGCCGGTGTAACCGTCCTTGTCGGCCCGCACCGCTGCCCAAGCCTCATTCCTGCTCAAAATTTCGACCGTCTCTCCGTACAACAACTGGCGATCCCGCGGCCCATCCGGGGCGCGCAGCAGGTCCACCACGGGACGATTGACCCGAGCTGGTGAGGTCATAGGTTCAGCAGCTCTGGCAGGGCGGCAAAGATCGCCCGCGCGCCCTGACCGACGCCGCCCTTGGGCCGAGCGGGGGCAGCTCTGGGCGTCCAGCCGTAGATGTCGAAATGCATGTAGCGCGCATCGCCCGCAAACCGGCGCAGGAAGAGCGCGGCGGTGATCGAGCCGGCAAAGCCGCCCGAGGGTGCATTGTCGAGATCGGCAATTCCGGGTTCGATCATCGATTCGTAAGCGTCATGGAAAGGCATGCGCCAGACTGGATCAGCCATCTGGGCGCCGCCGTTGGCTATGGCGACGGCATCCGAATCGGTCCCGGCATAGAATGGAGCCAGATCCGGACCAACAGCAACCCGTGCGGCTCCGGTGAGCGTTGCCATCGAGATCAGCAGATCCGGGGCATCCTCTTCGGCGAGCGTCAGAGCATCGGCGAGAACGAGGCGCCCTTCGGCGTCCGTGTTGTTGATTTCCACGGTCAGCCCTTTGCGCGAAGTCAAAACATCACCGGGGCGAAAAGAATTGCCCGATACGGCATTCTCAACTGCCGGAATCAGTACCCTCAACTGAACGGGCAGACCCGCGGCCATGATCATCCGCGCCAGACCCAGCACCGTGGCCGAGCCGCCCATATCCTTTTTCATCAGGGCCATGCTGCCACCGGGTTTGAGGTTCAGCCCGCCGGTATCAAAGCAGACGCCCTTGCCTACCAGGGTCAGCTTGGGACCCTTTTTGCCCCAGCGCATGTCAATAAGGCGCGGGCGGGCTTCGGCGGCGCGGCCCACGGCGTGGATCATTGGGAGGTTCTGAGCCAGAAGCTCCTTGTCCAGCGTGATTTCGGTGGTGGCGCCGAACTCTTGTGACAGGCTTTCGGCTGCGGCCTGCAACTGGTCCGGTCCCATATCGGCAGCGGGTGTGTTGATCAGATCGCGGGTCAGGCATTCGGCGGCCACGAGAGATTCGATGCCTTTGGCATCCACCGCTTTTGGCGCGATCAAGGCTGCGCCGGATCCTTTTGCCTCTTTATATCGACCAAAGGCGTAGCCCGTCATCAGCCAGCCAAAGCACTCCTGCTGCAGCATATTCTGAGGAATCGCGTTGTCCTCATCTGCTTCGGCCAGCTTGTAGGTGCCGTCCGGCAGCTTGCTGGCGCCAGCAGCAAGAACAAACCGCTGGCGCGCACGCTGGGCTGCCGTACCATAGCCGACAACCGCCATTTCCGGCGCTGAAGCCTCGGCGCCGGGTACCAACAGGGCCTGTCCGATGGATGCCTTGAACCCGTTGGCCTGCATCCAGTGCGCGACATGTTCGGGCTGGCGCTTCAGCCAATCCTCCAACGAAACCTGATCAACAACATGAACGGCAATCGCAAAATCGCAAGGTGCGGCAAAAACAGTGGGCATCCAGATACTCCAGAAGAAGGGGGCGTCGTTGCCACCAGAGTATCCGCCTCCACGGTGCCTGCAAGACCTGCTTACAAACTGGAAAACAATCAGATTTCGCTATGGGGGATCGTCACAGTCCGGATTGGCCCCGGATCGTACGGTCAGATGGAGAGATCTTGCTGCTCCCACACTGCCGTCAGCGAGCGTTCGCCCACGCGTAAGAGCCTGAACACCGTCGCCGCAATGGCGGGTGCGTCCTTGCTGTCGATCGCGCCCGTGACATCCTGAGCGATGGAAGCCATCGCCGTCATGCCAATCTGATCGGCAATCGCGATCAGCGAGCGCGCGTTCTTGCGCAGATTTTCCATATCGTCCTGACGCCACAATCGCTCACAATGCGACAGGCGGACGGCCAGTTCTTCAATTGCACGGCAGACGACATCCTCGGCTCCGGTTTCGCCCAGTTGCGTATACAACTCGGACAGTTTCCCCGGATCCAGGTGCACGTTTTCCTTGTGCATGACAGTGATTATATTAGCCACCACATTCACCCCAATTCATTATGCCCCCACGGCACGATGCCCAACTTGCACCTCACAGGTTGTCAAAAGGTTTCCGCGCGGGTGTCCAAATTGCTCGAATTTACTGACAATGCAGGCTATCAGCTTTGCCAAGCTCAATTCAGGGAATGCTCTACATGCAATATGCCAAACCACTGCCCGGGTATCTGGTGACACGCTATCATGGCTGGAAAGCGACGTCGTATCAGGAGAACCAAGGCTGGTACCGACGTCTGGCAAGCGAGGGGCAGCGCCCGCGCGCCATGGTCATTTCCTGCTGTGACAGCCGCGTGCATGTGACATCCATCTTTGGTGCGGACCAGGGAGAGTTCTTCATTCATCGCAATATTGCCAATCTGGTGCCGCCTTACGCGCCTGATGGCGATCATCATGGCACAAGTGCCACGGTCGAATATGCGGTGACGGTTCTGAAGGTTTCGCACCTGATTGTTTTGGGGCACTCCCAATGCGGAGGGGTTCAGGGCTGTATCGACATGTGCAAGGGGCAGGCGCCCGCACTGGAGGAAAAGAGCAGTTTCGTCGGGCGCTGGATGGATATTCTCAAGCCCAAGTTCACATCGGTCGCCGACATCGAGGACCCCGAGGCACAGGCGCGTCAGTTCGAACGTCAGGCGGTTGTGGCCTCGCTGGAGAACCTGATGACCTTTCCCTTTATCGACAGTGCCGTGAAAGAGGGAGCACTGAGCCTGCACGGCCTATGGACCGACATAGGCGAGGGCGGGTTGGAATGCTATGATCCCAAATCGGGGGCTTTCCAGCCGGTCTAGGCTAATTCTCCGATCTGCCTTGGAGAGCGGCGCTGAAGGTCGGCTGCTGCACGGGTGTACCCACCCGATGCTCCATCAACAAAATGTACATGATCGTCTCGCATCGCCGACGGCACGATACAGGTGACCATGGCGGCGTCCTGTTCATGAAGGCCAAAGCGAATCTCTCCGGCAGCCTCTGCCCGCTCAAGAAGCGCGACCACCTGATCGCGCACCGCCGGGCTGCAATCGACGGTCATCTTGAGCCCGTCATCGAACTTTCGGAAATCGGAATTTGCACTGATCACGGACAGGTAATGCGCAGGGTCAAAGCCGCCCGTTGGCCTGCCCCGCGCAAACAAAAGGCGGGCGATAGCCGATCCGACGATCAACCAAAGTGCGCGAAAGGCCAGCGGCAGGCGCCCGCGCGACAGGCGGGCTTCCAGCATGAGGCCGGGAGGCGGGTATCGCAGCCTTGGTCCGGACTGAGGTACGGGATGTCCACCACGCTCCAGCTGCGCCGTCAACTCCAGAAGCCGCGCGGCAAGCCCGCTGAAGAGCCGCGGATCGCTTTGTGACGTGGGCTGCACCACCACGGACAGAATCAGGCCGTTTCGGGCTGGCGTATTGTCCCAACGGCATGAGAGACCGGTCAGATCTGGTGCAGCCGCTTTCTCTGTCGGTGAAATCGCATAGGCACCCGACTTCATCTGCCGTTCTGCCCAGGACAGTCCGCCGCCCGAGAACATCGCGTAATCCGCATCCGCAGAAACGGCATAGCGGGCAACTGTCACATCAAGGCCTTCTGAACGAATACGCTCGATCGGCATCTGCGCCGCGCGCAGGGAGATGTCGAATTCGCGCAGAACCCATGCGCGAAGGTCCGCCAGCGTGTCCCGGGCGCCCCCTGCCCATTCGGGGGGAACCGCAAATGAGGCGCCATCCCCGCCGAAGCTGTAGGGAAAGTGGGCGTTCTCCAATGCGTTCATCATGGCGGCAATGACCGACGCACCGATCATGTTGACGGTCTTGTAGCGGCCTGCTGCGATCAGATCGGTTGAGGACACGATGTCAGTACAGCAGATGATCCAACCAGCAGGAAGAGGCACAAAGGCATCAGGGCGCGCGAGATCCGCAAACGTGCGTTGCTTGGGCAGCTGTTCGTAAAATTCGGCCTGCTCTGCCATGGCTCGGGTTATCCGTTATCAAATGCGAATTGCTATTGAACTGTGATGATTGTCCGCCCATGCAAGCAGGTATGAGCAGTTTTGTCGCGCATCTCTTGATGACGTCGCGCGATTAGGGAGGAGTGAGCGGATGCAGGCGGGGTTAATCTTGCTGTGCCTGGCCTATGTGCTGAGCCAGTTTTTCCGCGCCTTCCTGGCGGTTCTGTCTCCAGTCCTGGCAGAGGATATCGGCGCGGGGGCAGATGATCTGGCCTTTGCCTCCGGCATGTGGTTCCTGGCCTTCGCTGCCTTGCAGCTGCCCGTGGGCTGGGCGCTGGATCAGATTGGCCCACGACGCAGTTCTGCTGTGCTTTTGGTTCTGGGCGGCGGCGGCGGTGCCCTTGTATTCGCCCTGGCGAGTGCGCCCGCTCATGTCTCAATCGCCATGTTCCTGATCGGAATTGGCTGCTCGCCGGTTCTGATGGCCTCCTATTACATCTTCGCGCGTGAGTATCCTCCCGCGCGGTTTGCAACCCTTGCCGCTGTTATGCTGGGCGTGGGCTCGGCAGGAAATCTGGTTGCTTCTTACCCGACGGCTCTGGCGGTGGAGTTAGTAGGCTGGCGGGCAACTCTGGCTGGGCTGGCGGTCATATCGGCGTCGGTGGCTGCCGGGATCTGGCTGACGGTCAAAGATCCGCCGCGCATCATTTCCGAGCAGAAAGGATCTGTTCTGGATCTGCTGAGGCTGCCGGTCCTCTGGGCGATCTTTCCCATCATGCTGGTCAGCTATGCGCCGGTTGCCGCCATCCGGGGCCTTTGGATCGGCCCGTATTTCAGCGATGTGCATGGGATGGACACCAGCCAGATCGGTCTGGTGACCCTTGTCATGGGGGCAGCAATGATCCTTGGCACTTTTGCCTATGGACCGCTTGACCGCGTTCTAGGCACGCGCAAATGGCTGATCTGGGGAGGCAGCATGGCGGTGGTTGTGCTTTTGGGGGTGTTGATCCTGTGGCCGCAGGCGCCAGTCTGGGCTCCCATCGCGATGATGGCAGGCATCGGGTTCTTTGGCGCATCCTTTCCCGTGGTGATTGCCCATGGCCGCGCCTTTGTACCGCCGCATCTGGTTGGGCGGGGTGTGACGCTCTTGAACTTCTTTGGCATCGGGGGTGTCGGGCTGATGCAGTTTGCCAGCGGGCGCATCCATGCGCAGATGGCCGGGTCGGCAGATGCCGCTGCACCCTATGTCGCGCTCTTCGCCTTCTTTGCGGCCACGCTGTTGATTGGCTGCCTTATCTACCTGTTCAGTCGCGACAGCCTCGACTGACATGTCCCTGTCTTACGCAGCCCCTTTAAATCCTGCGTCAATCCCTATATGACACCGCAGCCGGCCACGAGGCCGGGCAAAACTGGAGAAACTATTATGGGTTATCGCGTCGTCATCGCGGGTGCCACGGGTAACGTGGGCCGCGAAATGCTGAACATTCTGGCCGAGCGCCAGTTCCCTGCGGATGAGGTTGCCGTTCTGGCCAGCCGCAAATCCCTGGGGACCGAAGTCACTTTCGGCGACAAGACCCTCACCACCCAGGATCTGGACACTTTCGATTTCACCGGCTGGGACATGGCGCTGTTTGCCATTGGCTCGGACGCGACCAAGAAGTACGCGCCCAAGGCGGCGGCTGCGGGTTGCGTGGTGATCGATAATTCCTCGCTTTACCGTTACGACCCGGACATTCCGCTGATCGTGCCCGAAGTGAACCCCGAAGCGGTGCATGGCTATGGCAAGAAGAACATCATCGCCAACCCGAACTGTTCGACCGCGCAGATGGTCGTGGCGCTGAAGCCGCTGCACGACCGCGCCAAGATCAAGCGCGTGATCGTCAGCACTTATCAGTCGGTGTCGGGCTCGGGCAAGGACGCCATCGATGAGCTGTGGGACCAGACCAAGGCGGTCTACAACCCCACGCAGGATGTGCCGCCTAAGGTCTACACCAAGCAGATCGCCTTCAACGTGATTCCGCATATCGACGTTTTCATGGAAGACGGCTCGACCAAGGAAGAGTGGAAGATGGTCGCCGAGACCAAGAAGATCGTCGACCCCGCCATCAAGGTCACCGCGACCTGCGTGCGCGTACCGGTCTTTGTCGGTCACTCCGAATCGATCAATATCGAGTTCGAAGAACACCTTGATGAAGACGAAGCGCGCGACATCCTGCGCGAGGCGCCGGGCATCATGGTGATCGACAAGCGCGAGGATGGCGGCTACGTGACGCCGGTGGAATGCGTCGGCGACTATGCCACCTTCATCAGCCGGGTCCGTCAGGACAGCACCATCGACAACGGTCTGAACCTGTGGTGCGTCAGCGACAACCTGCGCAAAGGTGCTGCGCTGAACGCTGTTCAGATCGCCGAATTGCTGGGCCGTGAGGTCTTGAAGAAAGGGTAAGTTGCTGCGCAACTTGCACCAAATAACAATAAAACTGGGGCCATTTCGCAAGAAGTGGCCCCATTTGCGTCTTCGGAGGCCCCATTCTGGTCACAAACAAGACCATGCTTGAAGAGGTCAGAGATATCGAGGAACGCTGCCATGTACTCTCAGGATTTTGAACGCGAAACAGTTACAACCGGCGATGCCGCCATGGCACAGACCGCATGGTCCAGTGCCTGCGATCAAAGCAGGCTGGACACGGAGATGGTCATTCAGCTGCGCATTTCGCTGGCTCCGGTCTTTGAAAGCGCAACCAGTTGGTCGGATCTGCGCAGCGCACTTCAGGCCAAGGGGTTTTACATGAAGCGGTCCAAGGGTCACATGCATCTCTACGATGGCCACAGCCACGTTCAGATCTGCACCTGCAGTTTTCTGGGCTACCCGTCCGAGGATCTGGAAAAGCGTTTCAAGCAATCAGCGCCGACGCGCAAGGTACGCAAACTCCCGGTGCGCAACTGACTTTCAGTGGCTTCGTGCGGCCTATCCTTTTGGAGAGTGTACTACGGAAAAGAGCGCTATTTCGGACCCTTTGGTCAGATAGGCACGGCACAGTTCTAGGGGTAGCTTGGAACTACTCCAAAGGGGTCCACGGACCCTGACCTGTCTGAGAAGCCGCTGACCACTGGGCCAGCTTCCGCCTTAACCGCCGGCTGCACCGCCCCCCGTGGCCCTGGCGGTAACATCCCTACCCTGACCCTGTGGTTGGCGGCTTCGAAGACCTGTATCTCATGATTGCAATTTTGAACAGGGTGCCGCGCTCTCACGGCGCCCTGTTGTTGTTTACGGGAAGCGCCAAAGATCGCAGATCGGCGTGGCGGTTCGCGCTCAGTAGGGTCGTGTCTGAGCTACTCCCCAAGGTTCTGGCAGTTTTCGGCGTAAGTTTAGCCACTCTCTGCTCCTGCTGATCGGGTTGGGTTTTGTCTTGTCTCAGCCAATAGATCACAGCTGCTGGTTTGCCGCCAACGGAGGAACGGGGGGCGATCGACCTGACGCATCCGCATCAGATTCAGCGTCACATTCGCCTTGAAATCCGGCGAATGATTCCTCCGTTTCGACAACGCTCCTCTCCTTCTCGTTGAAGATCAGTAGACAAGAAATCGTAGTTTACGTCCGTGTTCGATTTGCTGGGGGTAACTCACAAAGATCCGGTCCCCTTTTGTTTGGCATAGCGCCGCTAGCGCGGTGCTGAATTCTGCTAAGAGGCGCCTTGAGGGGCATTTTTTCCTCTTAATACGCCAGATCCAATGTTTGTTCTTTTTCGGGTCAACGGCAAGCCGCCCTTGACCCGAATGTCCAAGGCGTGCGGCCGCGCCCCGTCAGCGGCGCCGGGCCCAAGGCCGCTTCGGATGCTGTAGCGCAGCCACGGCACCCGGTGGGCGCGGGAGGGCTTTTCTTTCTTTGAAGAGCTGCCCTATCCGTTGTTGCGCAGGCGTCCGACGATACCGGTCGGGAAGAAATAGACGCTGAGAATGAACAAGACGCCCAGCCACAACAGCCACCGATCCGCGTTCAGAAGCTCCGGCACCAGCGGCAGCCCGCTTGTCAGTTCGGATGCGGCGCCCATCAGGTTCTGCAGGTAGTTCTGCGCCAGAACGAAGAGTGTCGCGCCGATCACTGCGCCATACATGGTGCCCATGCCACCAATCACTACCATCAAAAGGATATCGATCATGATCTCCATCGACAGGGAGGTGTCCGGCCCCACATAGCGCAGCCAGACCGCGTAGAGAGATCCAGCCAGCGCGGCGACCGCTGCCGACAGGCAGGTGGCCGCAACGCGGTAGTAGACCACGCGATAGCCGATTGCTTCGGCCCGGAAATCGTTCTCTCGGATGGCTTGCAGCACCCGGCCAAAGGGTGAATTCACCACCCGCAACAGACCGAGGAACAGCACCAGCGCGCCGAAGAAGATGAAGTAGTAGGCCAGAAGTTTCCCGTTCAGCTTCACGCCAAAGAGCACGCCGTCAAAGGCCTCTTTGCCGAATTTGAACGCCGGTCCCAGCTCCCGCGGGGTCTTGAAGGTCAGGCCATCTTCGCCGCCGGTCAGGCTTGAGAGCTGGCTGACCAGAACAGCCACGGCCGAGGCGACGGCGAGCGTGATCATCGCAAAGAAGATCGCCCGCACCCGGAGGGAAAAGAGACCGATCACCAGCGCCAGCGCGGCAGCTAATCCCGCGCCAGCGAGGGCACCGACCGCGATGGAGTCAAACCCGCGTCCCATATGGGTTGAGGCCAGCGCCACCCCGTAGGCCCCGATGCCGAAGAACATGGTATGGGCAAAGCTGACGATCCCGCCGTAGCCCAACAAAAGGTCATAGCTCGCGACCAACACGATGAAGACGCAGATCCGCGCTGCCGTGTCGACCGTGCGCACGCCGGGAAAGAGGAAGGGCGCCAGCGCGAGGCTGATCAGGATCACGCCAAGGATCAGCGCCAGCGGGAGGGACCGGGGCGTATCGCCCGAAAGAAGCGTGCGTATCATTTTGCTTTTACCACCGGGATCATGCCCATGGGGCGCCACATCAGGATGGCAACCATCAGCGCGATGTTGGAAATCAGCGCGGCCTTGGGTTCCAGAAAGGCGATGTAGTTTTGCAAAAGCCCGACCAGAAGCGCACCGATAAAGCAGCCTTCGACCGAGCCAAGCCCGCCTATGATCACCACGATGAAGATCAGGATCATGGCGTGATTGCCCATATGGGCTGTGATCACCTCCTGGTAGAGGCCCCACATCACGCCGCCAAGGCCGGCAAGGGCAGAGCCTGCGATGAAGACCCCGACAAAGACCAGCCTCAGCCGATAGCCAAGCGCCTGCACCATCTCGCCATTCTCGACACCTGCACGCACAATGAGGCCAATCTTGGTGCGCCGCAGCACCCAGCGCATCGCCAAAAACACCACAAGGCCAACCCCCACGGCGACAAGGCGGTATTTCTCAATCGCGGCACCGGCAAAGGTGATTGCGCCCTTCAGGGCTTCGGGGCGCAGGATGTAGATTTCTTCGGGGCCCCAAAGGACGATGATCAGCTGTTCGACCACGATGAGGCCGCCCATTGTGACAAGGATCTGTTTCAGGTGATGGCCATAAACCGGCTCTACAATGACCTTTTCAAAGGCCCAGCCCATCAGCCCGGTGGCCAGCATGGCGCCGATCACCGCCAGCAGGATTGCGCCGAGGTTCAGCATCAAGGAGGGGGCCTCGGTCATATGGCCCAGCAGCATCAGCACAGAGATGCCGACAAAGGCCCCGACCGAGACAAAAGCCCCATGGCCGAAATTGATCACATCCATCAGACCAAAAACCAGTGTCAGGCCTGAGGCCATGATGAAGATCATCATCCCCATGGCGAGGCCCGACACTGTCAGCGTCAGCCAGCTGGAGGGGTTCTGGATGGCGATGAACCCGGCAATGGCAATGAGCGGAACCAGCAGGACCGGCATATGCGGCGCAATGCGGTCGCGCAAGCTGGCCTCTGCCATCTTGGGGGCGTGTTCAGGTGCGGCGGTCATCTTGGGCCTCACGAAGTGCGGTTGCGGGAAGCGGGGCGAAACGAGCGGTCATCAATGCGCCTCCAGGCTGAGGCCCATAAGGCGTTCTTGCAGGGCGGCATCCGTTGCCAATTCCTGCATCTGGCCGGACCAGATCATGCGCCCGTCGTCCATCACATTGGCGCTGTCCCCCAGCGCCTTGGCGACGGCAAAGTTCTGTTCCACCAGCAGGACCGAGGCACCCTGATCCTTCAGGTCCTTCAGCGCGCGGGCCATGGTGGAGATGATGGCAGGGGCCAGCCCCTTGGTCGGTTCATCGATCAAGTAGAGCTTGCGCTCCTCGACCATGGCGCGTGCGATGGAGAGCATCTGTTTCTGCCCGCCCGAAAGGGTTCCGGCGTCCGATTTCCAGAAAGTCTTCAGCGGCGGGAAGGCGGCAAAGATCCAGTCAAGCCGAGCCGAATTGATCGGCCCCGAGGCGGCGGCCAGCACCATGTTCTCCTCAACCGTGAGATCGGCAAAGATGCCCATATCCTCGGGCACGAACCCAAGCCCCATGCGGGCAATGGCCGGGGTGGGCATCCTTGTGATGTCCTCACCATCAAACAGGATACGCCCCTGATGGGCGCGCCAGTGGCCGATCACGGTGCGCAGGGTGGTGGTCTTGCCCACGCCATTGCGGCCCAGCAGCATGGTCACAGCGCCGCGCGGCACCTCAAGATCAACGCCTTGCAGGATGTGGTACTGGGCGATGTTGGTATAGACGCCTTCGAGTTTCAGGATCGGATCAGACATCTGCCAGCACTCCTTCCAGACCGCGGCCCATATAGGCTTCTTGCACCACATCCGAGGCCATGACCTCGGCAGGCGGCCCATCGGCGGCGAGCGCGCCGTTGTGCAGCACGATGATGCGGTCTGCGAGGGTGCGGATCACGTCCATCTTGTGTTCCACCAAGAGGATCGTGCGGTCACGCTGGTCTTTGAGTTCCTCGATCAGATCAAGCACCACCGGCGCCTCATCGACGCTCATGCCCGCCGTGGGCTCATCAAACATGTAGACAGCAGGATCCAGCGCGATCAGCAGGGCCACTTCCAGCTTGCGCTGGTTGCCGTGTGAGAGTTCCGAAACCACCTGATGACGCTGCTCCAGCAGGCGCACGCGACGCAGGATCGCCTCGGCCTGATCGGTCAGGTCCTGATGGCCCGAGACCATGGACCAGAGGTTGAAGCTGCGCCCCGATTTGGCTTGCACCACAAGGCGCACGTTCTCCAGCACCGAAAGGTTCGGGAAAAGGTTCGTGAGCTGAAAGGCACGGCCAATCCCGGCGCGGGTGCGGGATGAGACCGACATGTTGCCAATGTCGCGCCCTTTCAGAAAGACGCGCCCGGCGCTGGCGGGGATCTGACCCGAAATCAGGTTGAAATAGGTCGTCTTGCCCGCGCCATTGGGGCCGACGATGGCGGTCAGCTGACCGGCGTGAAAGTCGCAGGTCACCGCATCGACCGCCACATGGCCGCCGAACCGGACCGTCAGGTCCTGGGTGCTGAGGATGGGAGAGGTGGTCATGTCAGTCTCTGGTCTGTCCGCGAGATGGGAAACGCCCAAGGCTGCGGAAATGGGCCACCGCGGGATGGCCATGCCGGACAGGAACGGCCCCAGGCAGGACCCCGGACCGTCCATATCGTCAGGTGTTTAGTTGCGCACCGGGATCGGCAGATCTTCGATCTTCAGCTCACGCACCAATTCGGGGATCGCCCAGTCGACACCGTCCTCGACCTTGATTCGGAAGTGATACATGGGCTGCAGCGCCTGGTGGTCTTCGGCGCGGAACATCATGGTGCCCTTGGGGCTTTCCCATTCCATGCCTTCCATAGCGGTGATCAGCTCTTCGGTGTCGGTGGTGCCGGCCTTTTTGATCGCCTCGACCGCCGCGATACCGGCTGTCATGCCGCCTGCGGTGAAGAAATCGGGCGGGGTGCCAAAACGGGCCTTGTGCTCTTTCACCAGCCAGTCGTTCACCGGATTCTGCGGGATCTCATAGTAGTAATAGGTGGCGCCTTCCATGCCGGGGAATTCCTTGTAGCCCTTCATCGCCGCAAGGATGTTGCCGCCGGTGGCCAGTTCGATGCCGAACCGGCTGGGGTCCATGGCGTTGATCTTGCTCATCGGGTTGCCGCCGCCGGCCCAGATCACAAAGAGCTTCTTCTCCCCGTCCAGATCCTTCATCGCGTTGAAGATCCGTTCGGCGGCCGCAGTGAAATCGGTGGTGTCTGTGGGCACGTATTCCTCATGCGCCACGCCGCTGCCGACACTTTCCAGCGCTTCCTTGAAGGCGGCGATACCGTCACGGCCAAAGGCATAATCCTGCGCGAGGGTTGCGATATGGACGTTCTCACCGGCCAGCGCGATGGCGTTAGACACCGCATCCTGGGACGAGTTGCGCGAAGTGCGGAAGACATAGCGGTTCCAGTTGGAGCCGGTGATACTGTCGGCCACCGCAGGCTCGACGATCAAGAGCTTCTCGTACTCCTCGGCCACCGGCAGCATCGCCAGCGCCACGCCCGAGCTGACCGGACCAATCGCCAGATCCACCTCGTCATCGCCATAGGCCTCTTCCAACAAGGCCTTGCCGTTCTCCGGCTTCAGCTGGGTGTCCTTTTCGATCACGACGATCTTTTCGCCATTGATCTCCATGGTGCCGCCGGTGGCGTATTCCAGCCCCAGCATCAGCCCGTCATGAGACTGTTTTGCATAGGCCTCGAAGGGGCCGGTCTTGCCATAGATATGGGCGATCTTGATGTCTGCGGCTGCGGCCGAAGCCAAGGCGAGCGCCGACACCATACCCGCAAGAATTGCGCGTTTCATAGCTGTCCTCCCTGATGCCGCGCGGGCCTGCCCTGAGATGTCCAAGGGCCTCGTACGCGGTCATTCTCCTGTGCGCTCAGGCTAGCGGGGCAGGGGGAAACCGGTCAATTGCAGGGAAATACGTATCGCTCCGCGCCGCCCGTGTGGTGGCAGCGCAGGGCGACGCCGTTGCAGCCTAGCGCGTCTTCCAGTCTGCGGCTAGCTTGCGGGCGTTCTGCGCCAGGATCAACACGTCCAGCCCCACGGCAAGGAACTGCGCGCCCATGTCGAAATAGGCCTGCGTGGCCTCTTCGGTGACACCCAGGATGCCGGGTGCCTTTCCGGCGGCGCGGATATGTTCCAGCGCGCCCTTGATCACGGCGCGCACCTCGGGGTGGGCGGCATTGCCCTGATGACCCATGTCGGTGGACAGATCTGCGGGGCCGATGAAGACGCCGTCGATGCCTTCAACCTTCAGGATATCATCAAGTGCCGCGATGCCGGCGCGGTTTTCCACCTGCACCAGAAGGCAGACTTCCCGATCCGCCGTCTGGATATATTCGCTGACCGAGCCGAACCGACTGGCCCGTGCCCCTGCAGCCCCAACACCGCGGGTGCCATGCGGCGGGTATTTGCAGGCGCGTACCAGTTCCTCGGCCTGTTCGGCGCTTTCTACGATGGGCACCAGCACGGTTTGTGCGCCCGCATCGAGCACCTGCTTGATGATCCAGGTCTCGCCAATCGGCACGCGCACCACCGGGTGGCTGTCCGAGGCTTCCAGTGCAATCAGTTGATCGCGGATCGAGCGGATGTCATTGGGGGCGTGCTCTCCATCCACCACGAGCCAGTCAAAGCCGCAGGTGCCCATGATCTCGGCCACGGAGGGTTCGGCAAAGCTCATCCAGCAGCCGATCTGGCGTTTGCCGTCGGCGAGGGCCTGTTTGAAGTGGTTTTTGGGTGCGGGCATGGAAAACCTCGTTGGTCAGGTATGGGCGGTCAGGCGAATGTGATGGCGACACGGCCGAAGGAGCCGAAATCGGCGGTGATCTCGCTGCCCGGCGGGCATTCGATGGGCCGGATGAACGACCCCGATAGGACGATATCCCCGGCTTCGATCTGTTGTCCATATTCCGCCATGCGGCGCGCCAGCCACAGCACGGAGGTGACGGGATCGTTCAGCACCCCGGCGCCCAGACCTGTCTCCTCCACCGTGCCGTCGCGGGTGACGATGGCGCCGACCCAGCGCAGATCATGCGCGTCGATGGCGTGGCGCTGGTTGCCCAGTACGACGCCCGCATTGGCGGCATTGTCGCTGATGGTGTCGGTGATGATGCGGGCTTGCCCGGTGGCGGGATCGGCGCGCAGGATGCGGGTGTCGAGGATTTCAAGCGAGGGCGCCACATGGTCCGTTGCGGCAATCACCTCCTCGCGCGTGCAGTTGGCCCCGGCAAGGGGCGCCTTCATCACAAATGCGATCTCGGCCTCGACGCGCGGTTGGATGAAGCGGCCGACCGGAACAGTGCCGCCAGTTTCAAATGCCATATCATCGAGCAACACGCCGCTGTCGGGCGTTGTGATGTTCAGCGCCTGCTGCATGGCGCGGCTGGTGAGGCCAATTTTCCAGCCGATCTTGCGGCGTCCCTGCGCCAGCTTTTGCGCCACCAGCGCCTTTTGCACGGCATAGGCATCCTCCAGCGTCATGCCGGGATAGGCAAGGGACAGAAGCCCGCATTGCTGGCCGCTCTCCTCGGCCTTCAAAAGACGCGCGGCGGCCTCCGCGTGCTCTTCGGGGGTCATGCCTCGTCCTCCACCGTGTTGGTCAGCTTGCCGATGCCCTCGGCCTCGACCTCGATCACATCACCTGGGACCAAGAAGCGGGGCGGATCGAAACGCGCGCCGGCGCCGGTGGGGGTGCCGGTCACGATCACATCGCCGGGCACCAGCGTGGTGAAGGTCGAGATATATTCGATCTGGCGGCGGATCGGGAACAGCATCCGGCTGGTGCGGTCGTCTTGGCGCAGCTCGCCGTTCACATGGGTGGTCAGGCGCACGTCATCCAGCTGCGCCGCCGAGGTGAAGGGCACCAGCCACGGCCCCATGGCACCGGAACTGTCCCAGTTCTTGCCTTGCGTCACATTGAACTTCGCATGGCGCACCCAATCACGCAGGGTGCCCTCATTGCAAAGGGTCACGGCGGCGATGTGGTCATAGGCGTCCTCGGCCTTGATGCGGCGGCCGCCCTTGCCGATGACAATCGCGATTTCGCCCTCGTAATCTAGCTGCGGAGTTTCCGGCGGGCGGATCAGCGGCTGGCCCTCGCCGGTAAAGGAACTGGGGAAGCGGATGAACAGCGACATGTTCGGCGGCGCCTCTTGGCCGTCCTTGTACTCGGCATTGCGGTCCGGGAAGTTGACCCCGACGCAGATGATCTTTTCCGGGTTGGGCACCGGGATCTGGTAGGTGAAGGTGCCATTGGGGTGGGTGACGGGATGGTTCTTTGCCGCCACCGCCAGATCGTGCAGGCCGTCTGCGGCAATCACATCGCGCAGGGTGGGCCAATGGGCAAAGCCGGGTGACAGGGCGGCCATGCCTTCGTCTGTGACGGCGCCGTAGTAGGTTTCGCCATTGGCGGAATAGGTGGCAAAGCGCATTATTCGGCTCCTTCTGTCAGGCTGGCGGCGATCTCGGTTATGACATCATGGGCCATCATCACGTCACCTTCGGTGGTTTCGAACTGCCCCGCCTGAAAGCGGATCACCAGATCGCCATCGACGCGGGTCTGGGTCAGATAAATCCGCCCGTCGTCATTGATGGCGTTGACCAGCGCGAGGTTCAGCGCGTCCAGATCCTCGGCGCCTTTGGGGGCATAGCGGAAGGTCCAGAGCGACCACATGGGCGGGGTGACGATCTCGAAATCCGGGGTCGCGGCGAGCTTGTCATGGAGCTGGTTCGACCAGTTGACGTGGTTGCGCAGGCGGCTCCGCAGCCCTTCAAGGCCGTAGGTGCGAATGAGGAACCAGATCTTCAGCGCGCGGAAGCGGCGGCCCAGCGGCACCGACCATTCGGAATAGTTGATGATCCCGTCCTTGCCGTGGGTCTTCAGATACTCGGGGCTGATCGCCAGCGTCTGCACCAGATCGTCCGGGTTCTTCAGGAAATGGGCCGAGCAGTCGAACTGCGCACCCAGCCATTTGTGTGGGTTGAAGACGATGCTGTCGGCGCGCTCAATCCCGGGCCAGTAGTGGCGATACTCGGGGCAGATCATTGCTGACCCGGCCCAGGCGGCATCCACATGGGTGTAAAGCCCGTATTTCTCGGCGACATCCATTACTTTGTCCACGGGATCGGTGGCGCCGGTGCCAGTGCCGCCGACACAAAGGATCACGCCCGCGGGCTGGAGGCTCGCCTCGAGGTCTGCCTTGATCGCGGCCTCGAGTGCGTCGGGGTCCATGCCGCGCCAATCGCCCTTGATCGGCACGCGCACAAGGTTCTGCTGACCGATACCGGCGACCCAGATGGCGCGGTCGATGGAGGTATGCACCTCGGACGAACAATAGACGCGCAGGGGCTTCTGGCTGAACAGACCTTCCTGATTGCCTTTCCAGTTCAGCGCCTTTTCCCGCATGGTCAGCACGGCGGCCAGTGTCGCCGAGGAGGCGCTGTCCTGAATGACGCCCTGAAACGGCTCCGGCAGGTCTAGCGCCTGACGCAGCCAGTCCATCATCCGGGTTTCCATCTCGGTCGCCGCCGGGGAGGTCTGCCAGAGCATGCATTGCGGCGCGATGGCCGATACCAGGAATTCCGCCAATACCGAGGGCGCTGCGGCGTTCGAGGTGAAATAGGCAAAGAAACGCGGGTGCTGCCAATGGGTGATCCCGGGCATCACGATCTCTTCGAAATCGGCAAAGATCGTCTCCATGCCTTCGCCGCTTTCAGGTGGATGGCTTGGCAGAGCATTTAGAACCTCGCCCGGTTCGGTGCGGGCGCGTACGGGTTTTTCGCCCACGGTCAGGTGATAGTCCTGTGCCCAGTCGGCGACCTTGCGGCCCCAGTCTGAGAATTCATCCCATTTCATGTTTCAATATCCTTTGTTCGTGCCACAGGCACGGACAGCGCCCGGACCGACCCCGTCAAACCGAAGGTTTGCCTTCGGCAAAACGGGAGGGCGCTTCACGCCCACCCCTCGGTCCGGGGCTGTCCTCATGTCGTATCAGGGGGCGATGATCGGCTGCGCGGTCAGGGCGCTGGGTTGTGGCTCTATCCCTTCAAAACTTGACCCTTCCTCGAACCAGCTGCGCGGGGCGGGGGCGCCCCAAAGGGTCTGGCGCTGGGGGTCGGTGAGGGACCATCTGATCGGCTCAAGGTCGGGATCGCAGGTCTGGTAATCCGAGCAGTAGATCTCGATCCGGTGCCCGTCCGGGTCACGCACATAAAGGAAAAACGCGTTGGAGATGCCGTGCCGTCCGGGGCCGCGCTCGATATTCTCGACATAGCCGGTGGTCGCCATCAAGTCCAACAGATCGATGATGTTGAGCGGGTTCGGCACCCAAAAGGCGGTGTGGTGCAGACGCGGGCCAAGCCCATTGGTAAAGGCCACGTCATGCACGCCGCCCTTGCGGTGCATCCAGGCGGCCCAGACTTTGCCGCTGTCGTCATCCTCGGTGTATTCGGTGACGCGGAAGCCGATCTCGTTGTAGAAGGCGACGCTGGCATCCACATCGGCCGAGAACATGTTGAAATGGTCGATGCGGAGCGGTTTTACCCCGTTATAGAGCCTGTATTTCTGGTGGATCGGCTCCAGCCGGTCCATCTTGACGTAGAACTCCAGCGGGATGCCC
>Ga0098070_100101_pt1 | contig 54356 bp, 53 predicted proteins | sample 28_taG_FD_75063 | JGI IMG/M metagenome (GOLD analysis project Ga0098070, IMG submission 75063) | Marine viral communities from Cariaco Basin, Caribbean Sea - 28_WHOI_OMZ | ecosystem: Environmental > Aquatic > Marine > Oceanic | place: Caribbean Sea: Cariaco Basin | collected 2014-11-12
CGATGCGGGCGGGCGCTGCACCATCATTTCCTCGGACAAGGACCTGATGCAGCTGGTCGGCGGCGGCGTCGAGATGCTGGACGCGATGAAGAACAAACGCATCGACAGTGACGGCGTGATGGAAAAATTCGGCGTCGGCCCCGACCGGGTGGTCGATGTGCAGGCGCTGGCCGGTGACAGCGTCGATAACGTGCCCGGCGCGCCGGGCATCGGGATCAAGACCGCCGCGCTGCTGATCAATGAGTTCGGCAGCCTTGATGAGCTGCTGGACCGCGCCGAAGAAATCAAACAGCCCAAGCGCCGCCAGACCTTGATCGAGAAACGCGACCAGATCGAACTGTCGAAAAAGCTGGTGCAGCTGGACTGCGACATGGTGCTCGACTTTTCGCTTGATGATCTGGAACTGCGCGAACCCGATCCAGATACGGTACTGAATTTCCTGACCGAGATGGAATTCCGCACCCTCAGCACCCGGATGGCCAAGCAGATGGGCCGCGAAGCGCCGGTGATCCCCGAGCCCACCGCTACCCCCGCTGCGGCAGCAGAGGACGATCCGGCAGAGGCCGTGCCTTTCGACGCCGAAAAATACGAATGCGTGCGCGATGCCGAGGCGCTGCAGGTCTGGATCGACCGGATCCGGGGCCGCGGCTGGGTTGCCTTTGACACCGAGACCACCGGCCTCAATGAAATGACCGCCGATCTGGTAGGTGTATCCCTTTGCGTTGAGCCGGGCGAAGCCTGCTATATCCCCCTCACCCACAAGGCCGAGGCAGGCAGCGACGATCTTTTTGGATCGGATGCCTTGGCCGAGGGCCAGATGGATTTCGACACGGCACTTTCGATGCTGAAACCGGTGCTTGAGGATCCCGCGATCCTCAAGATCGGCCAGAACATGAAATACGATGCCAAGATCATGGCCCGCCAACGCGGAGCGGGCTTTGCGGATGGCATCACCGTGGCGCCCTATGATGACACCATGCTGCTGTCATACTCCCTGCACGGGGGGGAGCACGGGCACGGCATGGACACGCTTTCGGAACGGTACCTGGATCACACACCGATCCCGATCAAGCCTCTCTTGGGCACCGGCAAATCCGCGATCACATTCGACCGGGTGCCGATTGCCGATGCCGTGCCTTACGCAGCCGAGGACGCCGATATCACCCTGCGCCTGTGGAAGACGTTCAAGCCGCAGCTGCACCGCGAAAAGGTCACCACCGTCTATGAAACGCTGGAACGCCCCTTGTCGCCGGTGCTTGCCCGGATGGAGCGTCACGGCATCAAGGTCGACCGCGACACGCTGAGCCGCATGTCCAACGCCTTTGCCCAGAAGATGGCGGCGCTGGAGGATGAGATCCACACCCTCGCCGGTGAAAGCTTCAACGTCGGCAGCCCGAAACAGCTGGGCGAGATCCTGTTCGACAAGATGGGCATCGAAGGCGGCAAGAAAGGCAAGACCGGCGCCTATGCCACCGGCGCCGATATCCTGGAAGAGCTGGCGACAGAGCACGAGCTGCCCGCGCGGGTGCTGGACTGGCGGCAATTGTCGAAGCTGAAATCGACCTATACCGACGCGCTACAGGATCACATCAACCCGGAAACCGGGCGGGTGCACACATCCTACGTGCAGACCGGCGCCAACACCGGACGCCTCGCCTCAGCCGATCCGAACCTGCAGAACATCCCCGTCCGCTCCGAGGAAGGCCGCCGCATCCGCGAGGCATTCGTGGCCGAGGAAGGCAACAAGCTGGTATCGCTCGACTACAGCCAGATCGAACTCCGCATCCTCGCCCATGTGGCCGATATCGGCACGCTGAAACAGGCCTTTGCCGATGGGCTCGACATTCACGCGATGACCGCCTCCGAGGTGTTCGACGTGCCGCTGTCCGAGATGACGCCGGACATCCGCCGCAAGGCCAAGGCGATCAACTTTGGTGTGATCTACGGCATCTCGGGCTTTGGTCTGGCGCGCAACCTGCGCATTCCGCGGGCCGAGGCGCAGGGCTTTATCGACCGCTATTTCGAACGCTTCCCCGGCATTCGCAAATACATGGACAGCACGGTAGAGTTCGCCAAGGAACACGGCCACGTGCAGACCCTGTTTGGGCGCAAGATCCACACGCCCGAGATCAACGCCAAGGGACCGCGCGCGGGATTTGCCAAACGGGCGGCGATCAACGCGCCCATCCAGGGCACCGCCGCCGACGTGATCCGCCGCGCCATGATCCGAATGCCCGAGGCCATCGCCCACCTGCCCGCAAAGATGCTGTTGCAGGTGCACGACGAATTGATTTTCGAGGTGTCCGAGGCAGCGGTGGAAGAGACCATCGAAACCGCCCGCCGCGTGATGGAAAGCGCCGCCGACCCGGCGGTGCATCTGGACGTCAAGCTGACCGTGGATGCAGGAACAGGCAACAACTGGGCCGATGCGCACTGATCAGGGGGGGGCGGGAGCTGTCTCATGGCGGGCCGGAGCGTAAGTTGCACGCGAGCATCGGTTCAGGGGTCATAGAGCGGAGAAGGTCGGGAATGAGCCCTGAGTGACGAATGCTGCGCATGTCATTGATCTCGGATATGCGAAGGCACCCAGCTATAAAAGTCATAGCCATGCTCTTCAAGCTGACCTCGAAAATTTGATGTGTCGACTTCTGTTCAAAGAATTCTATGGAACTAATTATTTGTGATTAGCGTTATCCGCTTCAGCACCCTCCGCTTGCTCAGAAGTCACTATCTGACTATTTTTTGAAGAGTTTTGTTTTTGCCGGGCTTTATTTTCCCGGCGTAAGCGCCGAGTATCCCAAATCGTCAACAGGCGTCCAACCACGTAGACAAAGATCCAAGAGCGCCTCTCAGCTACCCATGGTTCTAAATCATAATCTTCGTAGCGTTTGCGTAGAGCCTCCTGATAGTCGATCACTTCAACCCGGTTCGCCTTTGATTTCTTTTCCAATATCACCCGTTCGAATAGCTTTTGTACGGTCTCAGAAGATGTTAGGTCTGATGCCTCGCCTCCCAAGTCTCTAAACCACTTGTAATTATGATCATGACCGTACAATTGGATTGCTTGGATTAGTTCGTCGTCATTAAAAAGGCTGACAAGATACTTTGTCGCTCCACCGTAGGATTTCCCTCGAATATTCGTGCGGTCGACACCTATGGTAATTATGAAGTGGTTTTTGAACCACTGATAAACAGGCTTGTTGACGAAGACTGGTTTCTTGACTTTGATCATCCCGTCCGTTGTAGATAGCATGATCTTTGTTCGCCGTCGGTTTTCCAGCAGAGCGTCGATCTTCAGTCGTCTGGTGTTGAAACTGTACCCATCCAACGGGTCGTATTCTCGCCGCACAACTTCAAACGGCGATATGATAAGCGGATCTTCCTCAAATTCTTCCAGACAGAGAAAATAGCCATTATCTAGCTGCAGATATATGCCAAATATCACAACTGACCTGTCTTTGAGGTTTTCAAGTAGGACTTCACACACATATGGATCGTTCGTAGCGATACTGTTTGACACTATGTACTGGCCGCGTAGGAATGATCCTTTTTTGAGGCGGAAGGTCACTACCGTGAAATAGACGGCCACGACGGACAATAAAAGCGCAAGGAAGGCAAACAGGGTGGAAAGCGCCTGCAACCACGCAATCATTTCTTGTGTCAACATATTCACTGAAACCTCCTATTGGGTTCCGATTGCCTTTCAGCTGTTCATAGCAGAAAAAGTACAGTAGGTGACTGCAACCTGACATTTGAAACTTACTCAAAACATTATGGTTATCCGTTACCAGTTAGACCCGCATTGACCGGCTCGGCTACTGCGCGGCATCTTACATGATCGCAAGAGGTCCGCTTCGGCTCATAACGGCAAGGTACGCCACCCCCAATGCTCCCCTCACTCCCCAGGAAACAGCGCGTCCATTTTGCGGGCGAGTTTTGCATCCAGCGCGCTGAGGCCGCCCACGTCGTGGGTGGTCAGCACCACCGTCACCCGGTTGTAGGTGTTGCTCCACTCCGGGTGGTGGTTCCATTTCTCGGCCCAGATCGCGGCGCGGGTCATCCAGCCGAAGGCCTCGTCAAAACCGCCAAAGGTGTAGGTCCTGGTGATGGCATCGCGCCCCTCGACCATGCTCCAGCCCGCCTGAAACAGCGGGTCCAGCAGCGGGCCGCGGGTGGCCTCGGAGAGTTTTTCGGTCATTCCTGTTCCTCCACTTGCACCTTTTTGAAGGGGCCATAGTCCGTCAGGATCTCGATCTCTTCTTCGACGACGGCACGCTCGGCCTGCAAATAGCGTTTCACCGCATCGGCAAAGCCGGGATCACCGATCCAGTGCAGGCTGTGCGTCTGGGTCGGCAGGTAGCCGCGCGCCAGTTTGTGCTCGCCCTGCGCGCCCGCCTCCACCCGCTTCAGCCCCATGGCGATGGCCTGTTCGATGGCCTGATAATAGCACAGTTCGAAATGCAGGAAGGGGTGATGTTCGATGCAGCCCCAGTAGCGGCCAAAAAGCGTCTCGCGCCCGATGAAGTTCAGCGCGCCCGCGACGGGGTATCCATCCCGCTCGGCCAGCACCAGAAGCATGTCATCGGCCATCACCTCATGGGCGATGTCAAAGAACTGCCGCGTCAGGTAAGGCGTGCCCCATTTGCGGCTGCCGGTGTCCTGGTAAAAGGCCCAGAAGGCATCCCAGTGTTCAGGCTGGATCTGCGCGCCGGTGTAGCATCTGATCTCGCCGCCAAAGGCTTGCGCCTCGCGCCGTTCCTTGCGCAGGGTCTTGCGCTTGCGCGAGGACAGCGCCGCAAGGAAGTCATCGAAATCGCGATAGCCATCGTTCAGCCAATGGTACTGCTGTGTCGCCCGGCTCATCAGCCCCATCTCTTCGCCGATCTCGGCCTCCGTTTCGGTGCAGAAGGTCACATGCAAAGAGGACAGCCGATTGTCCGCCGCCAGTTGCACCGCGCCCTGCACCAAAGCCGAATGGCCGATCCCCTCATATCCCGGGCGCACAAGAAAGCGCCGCCCGGTGGCAGGCGTGAAGGGCACCGCGATCTGCAGTTTCGGATAATAGCGCCCCCCGGCCCGTTCATAGGCATGGGCCCAGTTGTGATCGAAGATATATTCGCCCTGGCTGTGGGATTTGGCATAAAGCGGCGCGCAGGCAATGAGCCTATCGTCCTGATAGGCCGTCAGGTACTGCGGCTGCCAGCCGGTGCCGCGCCCGACAGAGCCGCTTTGCTCCAGCGCCAGCAGAAACCGGTGCGTGGTGAAAGGATCAAGCGGGCGGCCACCATCCGCCGCCTCGGGGCAGGCGCAGGCGTCCCAGTCGCTCTCCGCGATCTGCGTAAGGCTGTCCAGAACCCGAATTTCGATTTCTGCCTGCTCCATCTGCCCGGTTTGGCCTTTCCCGTTTTGCCTCAGTATCTGGCCTCTTGTGGGCGCGGATCAAGTCGGCAGGGGGGAAAGATAACCCTCAAAGGTCACATTGTCCGCAAGGGCGCGCGCCTCTGCTTCCTCGCTGGGCGAGGTGATGGTCCAGCACAGCACCGGCACACCCGCATCCCGCAAGCCCTGCACGCGGGGACGGGACAAATCGCTGGCTTCGTGGCTGATGAAACAGGCTTCGCTGCGCTCGAAATCGGGGATATTGCGCAGGTCGTGGCAGACCGCGCGCGGCAGTTCCGGCCAGTCTTCCGGCACATAGGCGCTTGTGACGATCCCACGGGCGATATGGGGCGCCAGACGGGCCAATTCGGCGACAGCATGCGGATTGAAGGACATCAACGCGATATCCCCCTGGTACCCTTCAAGCACCTTGACCGCCGCAGCCTCCAGCGCGCCCACGTTGCGCCCCATCTGCCCGTCCTGGTCTTTCACCTCGATCAACAAAGGCACTTGCCCGGCCACCAGGTCCAGCACCTCGGCCAGATCGGGTATGCCTTCGCCATCGCCGCCCTTCAGCGGGATCTGTCTCAGTTCCGCGCAGGTGCGGGCGCGGACCGGGCCACTTTCATCCGTAAGGCGGTCGAGGTCATCGTCATGGAACACCATTGGGCAGCCGTCCGAGGACAGCTGCAGGTCGATCTCGATCGCATAGCCCGCCGCGATGGCCGCGCGGATCGCCGCGCGGCTGTTCTCGGGGCGGCCCCGCGCCACATCATGCAGCGCGCGATGGGCCACCGGCGACCGGAGCAGGGACTGCGGCAGCGCGGGTCTCATTTGATCTGGAACACCGCGTCGATTTCAACGGCAACGCCAAGGGGCAGCGAGGGGCTGCTCACGGCAGAACGTGCATGACGGCCCGCATCGCCCAGGGCCTCGACCAGAAAATCGGAGGCGCCGTTGACCACTTGTGGCTGCTGAGTGAAGTCGGCAGTGGAATTCACAAAGGCGCCCAGCTTCACGACCCGCACCAAGCGCTCCAAATCGCCACCGCAAGCTGCCTTGAGCTGCGCCAGCAGGGAAATCGCACAGCGTTTCGCCGCCGCCTGACCGGCTTCGACATCCATATCATCGCCCAGAGTACCGGTGATCAGCCCGTCCTCATCCGCCGAGATCTGACCGGACACATAGACCATGTCGCCCGCAATGACGAAGGGCACATAGTTCGCCGCCGGCGCCGGGGCTTCGGGCAGGGTGACCCCCAGTTCTGCGAGTTTGGCTTCGATGCTCATGATCTGTGTCCTTTCAATCTCTGTGTTGTCGGCGACGCTAGCGCCGATATACGCGGTCGAAAAGAGCAAAACCGCCCCAGCACGCGGCCGAGGCGCTGCGGATCATGTTTCCCGGAAGGCCTTGACGAAATAGTCGGTCAGAGGTTTCAGCAGATAGGCCATGGGCGAGCGGTCATTGGTGCGGATGTAGCTTTCCACCGGCATTCCTGGAATGAGCACCGTTCCCTCGGGCAGGCGCTCCAATTCGCCTTCGTCCAGTTCGACCTCGGCGCGATAGTAGGACAGGCCGGTGCCTTCCTGCTCGAAAGCATCAGCCGAAACCTGCGACACCTTGCCGAACAGCTCAGGTGTCTGCCGCTGGTCCAAAGCCGAAAAGCGCAGCGCCGCAGATTGCCCGACAAACAGCTGGTCAATGTCCGTGGGGGCAACCTGAACCGCAATCACCAGAGGTCTGTCCTGCGGCACCAGATACAGCACTGGTTCCGCCGGGCGTATGACCGAGCGGGGCGTGTGAACCTGAAGCCCGTAGATGACTCCCGAAACTGGGGCCGTGATATCCAGCCTGTTCAGCTTTTCCAGGATCGAGCGGCGTGTTTCCGCAAGCTCCAACTCCTGGTAGCGCAGATCGCGCAGGCGAGTGATTGCCTCTTCGCGCTGCTGGGTTTCCAGCGACAGGATCTGGATGTCGATCTCGGTAATCCGGCCCTCGGCCTGCGCCTGATTGGCCAGAAGTTCACCGAGAGAGCCGCTGAGATTGGCCTGCGTTCGGCGCAGATTCAGTACGGTCCCGGCTTGGGCCAGACCACGTTGCAGCAAAGTTTCCTGATTCTTCAGCTCCTCGCCGATCAGATCCAGCTGAACGCGTATCGAATCCTGCTGCGCCTTGATGCCGACGATCTGGTCCTCAATCTGGGCACCGCGCTTTTCCAGCTGTTCAATCTCACGCGCCCGAGAATCGCGCCGGGCCAGAAACAGGCGCTGCTGTCCTTCCATCAGGTCGCGGACTTCGTCCCGTTCAGCGGCAAGAGCCATCAGTTCGGGATCGAAACTGATCTCGTCCGTCTCGTCCCGTTCCGCCTCAAGGCGGCCACGACGAGCCATGAGTTCGAACAACTGCCCTTCGGTGATGGTCAAACGCGATTTCAGATCTGTCGCATCAAGGCGAAACAGGACATCGCCCGCAATCACGGTATCGCCCTCGTCCACCAGGATTTCCGAAACGATCCCACCGTCCAGATGCTGCACCACCTGACGGTTGCGATCCACCTCGATCCGGCCGCTGGCAACAACCGCACCTGCGATTGAGGACATGACAGCCCAGCTGCCAAAACCGCCAACAAGAACCACCAGCCCGATCAGACCGATGATCATAGGTCGGCGGGCAGACCATTCCTGTTCAACGCTCATTGCACACCTCCGGCCGTCTTGGACTTCTGGATCGTCTGATGGTTGGCCACCATTTCTTTCAGCACCTTGTCCTTCGGACCAAAGGCGGCCTGAACACCCTGATCGATCACAAGAAGCGTGTCGCATTCCTGAATCGCTGCCGGGCGATGAGCCATGATGAGCACGGATTTGCCATCAGCCTTGAGCTGTTTGATCGCGTGATTGAGAGCCACCGACCCATCGTTATCAAGGTTGGAGTTGGGCTCATCCAGAATGACGATCACCGGATCATCATAAAGCGCGCGCGCCAGCGCAATGCGTTGCATCTGCCCGCCCGAAAGGCGCCCGCCCCCAGCAGAAACAGGCGTGTCATAGCCTTCGGGCAGTTTGACGATCATATCATGGGCGGCAGCTTTCTTGGCGGCGGCCACGACCTTCTCGGCATCAGGCTGCGCACTCAGCCGAGCTATGTTCTGGGCAATCGTACCATCGAACAGCTGCACGCGCTGCGGCAGGTAGCCGATATGCTTACCCAGAACTTCGGGCGCGTATTGATCAACAGAGGCCCCATCCAGCCGTACGGTACCGGCCGCAGGACGCCAGGCCCCTGTCAGGGCTTTGGCAAGGGTCGATTTTCCCGATCCCGACGGGCCGATGACGCCAATGGCCTGCCCGGGTTGAACGCGAAAGCTCACATTGCGCAGAAGGGGCCTTTTGTCGCCGGGCGCAACGACGGCCAATCCCTGCACTTCCAGCAGAGCCTTGGGTTTCGGCAGGGCGGTACGCTCCTGTTCGGGGGGGACCTTGGCCAAAAGCTCACCCAGGTTGTCCCAGCCCTTCATGGCACGCTGCACCAAAGGCCATTGCCCCAAACCGAGCTCGATCGGAGCGAGGGCCCGGCCCATCAGAATGGAACCGGCAATCATGGCTCCAGGTGTCATCTCTCCTTGCAAGACAAGGTAAGCGCCAAGCCCGAGCATGGCAGACTGCAGGAACAGGCGCAGGGTCTTGGTCAGTGTGGTGAACCCGCCACCGGTATCATTGGCAACAAGGTTGTCTCTCAAGGCTGCGCTGCGGGCTGTGGTCCAACGCTGGAACGCGGCATCACGCATGCCCATCGCCTGGATCATCTCTGCTTCCGTACGGATCTCCTCCGACATCAGATTGGCCTTGTGACCGGACGCACTTGCCTTTTGCTGCGGCGTGCGGCTGAACAGCTGATTGAGAAGCGCGATTCCGATTAGAATGGTCCCCCCGGCGAGCGCGAGAATACCCAGCCAAGGATGGAACAGGGCGATGCCAGCAAGGAAAATGGGCGCCCACGGCAAATCAAAGGCCGCTCCAAGGACCGGAGACGAGATAAACCGCTGTACAGATTCCAGATCGTTCAGGCCGGTCTGCGCAACAGGATCGCGGGCCACGGCCGAGCGCCGTATCATCGCATCAAAAACCCGATGGTCCAAAGCCGACTGGAAACGTGCACCCGCGCGCGCCAGAAGACGCCCCCTAGCATAGTCCAAAAGCCCCATCATCCCATAGAGAAAGACCACCAGAAGCGACAGCGCAACAAGGGTCGCCTCGGACCGGCTGCCCAGCACCCGATCGTAGACTTGCATCATGTAAAGCGGTCCGGTCAGCATCAGCATATTCACGAAAAAGCTGAAAATGCCAGTGGACCAGTAAAGCCCGCGACTGCGGCGCCGAACGGCGCGCAGCTCATCCAATCCGGGTTTAAGTTGTTTTTCCTTCATGTCAGGATCCAATACCTGTTCAATCCGCCCAGTTCATATTAAAGCAGGGATCAAGGCTGGGCGACGCAAACCTGTTCCATATCTGTCACAGTCTGATACTCAAAACGTTTCATGGGTGGGATCGAAGAACATTCCCAATATGTGCCCAGTATGTGCGGCAAATCTGGACCAAGGAAAACCCGGAGCTGATGTCTTATTTTCCCCGATCGATCTTTGTTGTGGTTACCCTGTTTTTTTCAGGGGTCTTGATGAGCGGCTGCGCGACACAGGACCCTGCGGCAAAAGCCGCAGGCGAGATATTCGACCCATATGAGAATACCAACCGGGCCATTCACAAGTTTAACCGTGGCGTAGATCGGCTGGCCTTTCGTCCGGCTTCCAAAGGCTATGTCGCGATCGTCCCGGAGCCGATGGTGACCAGTTTTTCGCATTTCGCAGAAAACCTTTCGATGCCCGGGCAGGCCATAAACGCGCTTTTGCAGGGCAACGTCAAAGAATCGGGCATCGCGCTGGCCCGGTTTGCGATCAACACGGTCGTGGGTGTTGGCGGACTGTCCGATCCGGCCAGCGCCTTTGACATTCCAACGGTGGACACCAACTTTGGCGAGACCTTGCATGTTTGGGGCTTCGGCGAGGGCGCCTATGTGGAGTTGCCGGTCTATGGACCGTCGACCTCTCGGGATGCTGTCGGCGTGATTGCCGACTTTTTCACCAACCCGATCACCTTTGCCCGGCAAAATCCAGCCGACAATATCGGTGTCTACGCTGAGATCGTGCGTCGCCTTGGAGATCGTGGCAGATATTCCGACACAATTGACTCCATTCTTTACGACAGCGCCGATAGCTATGCTCAGGCGCGTCTGATCTACTTGCAAAATCGCCGCTTTGAGTTGGGACAAAGCGCCGAAATCACGGAAATCGATCCGTTCGAATTGGATACTGAAGGGTTTTAACGATGAAACGTCGTATGTTTCTTGCCGCCGCAGGGGCCGCAACTCTGGTCGCACCAGCCGCACTGTCTGCCCTCGATGAGGGATCCGCAGGCCGTCTGATCAATGCTCTCGTGACCGACATCAACAATGTCATCGCCTCGGGCAAATCGGAAACTGCGATGTACCGGGATTTCGAACGTATCTTCGGGCGCTACAGCGATACCTCCTATATTGCGGCCTATGCCATGGGTGTTGACGGCCGCCGCGCAAGCGCCGCGCAGAAAAAAGCCTTTTCAAAGGCTTTCCAGGGCTACATCTCGCGCAAATACGGTCAGCGCTTCCGCGAATTCATTGGCGGACGACTTGAGGTGACGGGCGTCAAGCGCGTGAAAAAATGGTACGAGGTTTCGACCATCGCTTATCTGCAGGGGCAGTCCCCTTTCGAAGTGACCTTCCTTGTGTCGGACCGCTCTGGCAAGGATCTGTTCTTCAACATGTACATCGAGGGCGTGAACCTGCTGCTGACCGAACGGACCGAGATTGGCGCGATCCTTGACCGGAACCGCGGTGACATCGACAAGATGATCGCGGAGCTGAAGCGCCTGAGCTGACCCAACCGGTCTTTCGTCCATCGGTCAGGGTGCTCCCGCCCGGGCATCTGCATTAGAAAATGCCTCTGTGCCGGTAAGCTCTCTGTTCCCTTGAGCATGGTGCCGCGCAGTGAGCGGCGGCGTCATGCTCAGCTGTCTTTTAGATCCGTCAGCACAGCCTAGACGGGCGGGGAGTCCGTTTCTTCCGAGGCGCGATCAGTTGTTCCCGAAAATATCCCGCAGGATGCCATCGACCGCGCGACCAAGTTCTTGTCCCAGACGAGGTCTGTTGCCTGACCCGTTGTTTCGCTGTTCAGTCCGCGCCACCGGCGCCGGTTCCTGCATCGGCAGCGGCTTCGGTTCCAGCCCTTCATGCACACGCACCATGGCCTCGTGCCAGATCTCGGCCGGCAAGCCGCCCCCGGTCACGCCGGTCAGCGGCGTATTGTCATCATAGCCCATCCAGACACCTGCCACGTAGTCCGCAGTGAAGCCGATGAACCAGGCATCGCGCGCAGCCTGCGTGGTGCCGGATTTCCCAGCCGCCTGCCAGCCGGGGATCTGAGCGCGCTGGCCAGTGCCTTCGGAGATCACCTTTTCCATCATCCAGACCAGTTGCCTTGCTGCCTCCGGGCGGATCACCCGCTCGCCCATGCCGCCACTGGTCCCCATCAGAGGCTCCGTATCCTCCACGAGACTGAGAGACGTCAGCCCGTAGGGCGTTACCGAAGAGCCGCCGTTCAGGATACCGGCATATGCGCCTGTCATCTCCAGAAGCGTGCTCTCCGAAGCGCCCAGGGCCAGAGCCGGCCCTTCCGCCATCTTGTTGTCGATGCCAAAATCTCCCGCCACGCGGCGCACAAGATCACGGCCGACAGCTTCGGAAATCTTGACCGCCGGGACATTCAGAGAGTCCCGCAACGCCTGCGTCAGGGTGATCTCACCATAGTATTTACGCGTGTAGTTCTGCGGGCACCACTCGCCTGACCCCGGAATATTCAGGCAATAGGGTGCATCCAGCACCATATCGAGCGGAGAATAGCCAAGCTCCAGCGCGGTGGCATAGACAAACGGCTTGAAGGCCGAACCGGTCTGCCGCTTGGCCTGTGTGGCCCGGTTGAACACGCCAGAGACGCGCGTTTTGCGCCCACCCACCATGGCCCGCACGGCGCCATCAGCGCTCATCACCACAATGGCGGCCTGCGCTTTCGAGCCTTCGCGCACCTTGGTCGCAAAGACATGCTTCATCGCTTCTTCGACCGCCGCCTGCAGGCGCTGGTCCAGAGTTGTGCGGATCACGACATCCTCGGTCGTCTGATCGCCAAGGAAGCTAGGTACGGTATCCATGACCCAATCGGCAAAATAGCCGCCTGCCCGGGCCTCAGCCGCCTCGCTCAGCTCGGCCGGATTGCTCTGGGCATACCGGGTTTCCTCTGCCGAGAGGTACCCCTGCTCGTTCATCAGGCGCAGCACGGTCGCCGCGCGATCCTGTGAGCGTTTGAGGTTGTTGGTCGGCGCAAGAGAGGACGGCGCCGTCAGCAAGCCGGCAATCATGGCGCCCTCGGCAGCGCTCACCTGGTTTGCGGATTTGCCAAAATAGCGCTGCGCGGCGGCCTCTGCCCCGTAAGCGCCTCCGCCCATATAGGCGCGGTTCATATAGATAGAGAGGATTTCGTCCTTGGTGTACTTAGCCTCCATCGCCATTGCGTAGACCGCCTCGGTCGCTTTGCGCCACAAGGAGCCCTGCCGACAATCCGCCTCATAGGCGCGTTCGCTCTCCCAGACATCGGGGTCATAAACCTGACCGAGGCACAAGAGTTTCGCCGTCTGCTGGGTGATGGTCGAGCCACCATGACCCGAGAGCGGCCCGCGCCCTTCGCTCAGGTTGATGCGCACCGCGCTTGCGATGCCGCGCGGCGAGATGCCGAAATGACGGTAGAACCGCTTGTCCTCGGTGGCGACTATCGCGTTCTTGAGATGCCTTGAAACCGTCTCGGTGGTCACGACCCCGCCGAACTGGTCTCCACGCCATGCAAAGACCTCACCCTTTTCGTCCAAAAGCGTGACAGAGCCGCGGGCCCGCCCGTCCAAAAGAGCCGAAACCTCCGGCAGGTTCACGTATTGATAGCCAACGGCCAGCGCGACCAATGCAGTGCAGATCAGCCCAACACGCCAGGTAAACCCCCAGACGAGTCGAAAGAGCCAGCGAAACGGCAAAAGCAGTGTTCCGATAAAGCCGCGTTTGCGCCGCGCAGCCTGACGGGTGGCTGGCTTCTTTTTCGAAGACCCAAAGAACAGGCGCTTTAACAGGCCTGGAGATTTCCGGCCTTGCGCGGGCTTGCGTGGCGGTTTTGCCGTCCTTCGGGATCCACTCTTGGGATAGCGCTTGTCCGCTACCAGTGGCCTGCGCCCTGAACCTTGTGCCATGTCCGTATCCTGCCCAGTATCTACCCGGTGTGCCGTCCAGTATTCCGCCCGGCGCTGAGACCAAAGTTCTGGTTAATGCTTTATTGCTCTGCTGCCCGGTTTGCCCGTTTTGGGAACAATAAACCGATCCACCTGCTTTGTAGAGGGGCAGTTTTGCAGCAAACTCCCTCCTCAAATCGCCCAAAAATACAGCATTGATGCTTTTTTAAGCAAAATAATTAGGCCGATGCCCCCTCCTGCCCCGCCAAACGGGCCCCTTCCTGTTCCCCCGACTCGGGGTGGCCGCTTTTCTGCGGGTGCGAATGGAGCGGACAGAACCGTCCAGAAAAGGGTGTCGAGATGAAAATGATCATAGCAGCCATCAAACCCTTCAAACTCGAGGAGGTCCGCGAAGCGCTGACCAAAATCGGTGTTTCAGGTCTGATGGTGACGGAAATCAAAGGCTTTGGAGCCCAGGCAGGCCACACGGAAATCTACCGTGGTGCCGAATACGAAGTGAACTTCGTACCCAAGGTCAAACTGGAAATCGTAGTGCCGAGCGAGCTGGCAGACCAGGTGGTGGACACCATCTCGTCCACCGCGCGCACGGGCAAGATCGGCGATGGGAAGATCTTTGTCCTGGATGTGGCACAGGCCGTGCGTGTGCGCACCGGCGAAACCAACCTCGAGGCGCTCTAAGCGCTCGTTCTGGAGGAAAATACAGATGCGTAAACTGAAACTTTCACTTGCCACCCTTGGGTTTGCCGCCCTGCCGGGTCTGGCACTGGCTCAGGACGCGGCTGCGCCGGGTTTTGACGAAATCGGTCCCTACATCATGACGACCCTGCTGTTCTGCATGGCAGGCTTCCTGGTGTTCTTCATGGCTGCGGGTTTCGCGATGCTCGAAGGCGGGCTGGTGCGTTCGAAGAACGTCACCATGCAGATGACCAAGAACATCGCGCTCTACTCGATCGCGGCCATCATGTACTGGCTGGTTGGCTTCAACACCATGTATCCGGGCGAGTTCAACGGCTTCTTCTCGCTCGGTGGTCAGACCGTGCTGGATGCGGTTGGCGTATCCGCAGCAGATGCCGCGCTTGACTACGCTTCGGTCGGCTCTGACTTCTTCTTCCAGCTGGTGTTTGTGGCGGCAACCGCGTCCATCGTGTCCGGTGCCCTGGCCGAGCGCATCAAACTGTGGCCTTTCCTGGCCTTTGTCGTTGTCCTGACCGGCTTCATGTACCCGATTTCCGGGTCCTGGCAGTGGGGTGGCGGCTGGCTGTCTGAAATGGGCTTCTCCGATTTCGCAGGCTCCACCGTCGTTCACTCCGTAGGTGGCTGGGCTGCTCTGGCCGGCGCCATCGTCCTCGGCCCGCGTCTGGGCAAGTACAAGGATGGCCGCGTCAACCCGATGCCCGGTTCCAACCTGGCTCTGGCAACGCTCGGCACATTCATCCTGTGGCTCGGCTGGTTCGGCTTCAACGGCGGCTCGCAGCTGGCAATGGGCACCGTGGGTGATGTTTCCGACGTGTCGCGCATCTTTGCCAACACGAACATGGCCGCTGCGGCCGGTGCTGTGACCGCACTGATCCTGACGCAGGTGATGTACAAGAAGGTCGACCTGACCATGGTTCTGAACGGCGCTCTGGCCGGTCTCGTGTCGATCACGGCTGAGCCTCTGGCCCCCACGCTCTTTGGCGCGCTCTGGATCGGTGCCGTCGGTGGTGTAATCGTGGTCTTCACCGTTCCGATGCTGGACAAGTTTAAGATCGACGATGTGGTTGGCGCGATCCCGGTTCACCTGCTGGCTGGCATCTGGGGCACCATCGCGGTCATCTTCTACGGCGACGCCAGCCTCGTGACCCAGCTGACCGGCATCATCGCCTACGGTGTCTTCACCTTCGTGGCCTCGCTGATCGTCTGGTTCATCCTCAAGGCAACCATGGGCATCCGTGTCTCCGAAGAAGACGAGATCAATGGTCTCGACATGTCGGAGCTGGGCATGGAAGCCTATCCGGAGTTCAAGGCAGGCTAAACCCAGCCACCTTACACAGATGCAGGAACGCGGCCTCTCGGGGCCGCGTTTTTCTTTGTCCAACCTTCTTTCACCCAGCATCGGACGCGCCCTCCCGCCCATTCCGGCACAGTCAAAGACTGGGCCTCTACGGTTGGGCCCGGCCCGCTATCGCGGCGCCTGCTGCTCTCCTCTGCCGTCAAAGCCCCGCTCATCAAAGCGCGCCGTGGGTCAAGGGCCGCATAAGCGGCCTCGCGCAAAGCGCGGGGTTCCCTTGAGGCGCGGTGCGCTGTCCTTGACAATAATCAAGGCGCGTTTGAGGGCAGGCCTGCCCTTAAACCGCCTCTCAGCCAAATCCCCAGCGCCGCGTCAGCGGCGCCGGGCCCAAGGCCGCAAAGGAGTCTTGCCGCAGGCAAGGCACCTGCGGGCGCGGGAGCCCCCTTCGTGAAGGTCCCTCATCCAAATGAAAACGCGCCCCCAGTCAGGAGCGCGTTTCGTCGTTCTCATCTCACTTGGCCCTGGTGACTTTGTCCAAGTCAATTTGTTCAGGCGTTCAGACGCCCGCGTCGATGATCGCCTTGGCCAGCAGCGGCACGGTGGTCTTGTTGAGACCCGCGATGTTCATGCGGCTGTCGCCCACCATGTAGATACCATTGTCGACCCGCATCTTCTCGACCAGCTCGGGCGTGGTGCCCAGCAGCGAGAACATGCCACGGTGCTGCGCGATGAAGCCGAACCGGTCCGAGCCGCTGAGTCGCTGCAGCTCATCCGCCAGCTGCTGACGCAGATCAAGCATGCCCAGACGTACTTCTTCCAGCTCAGAAGCCCAATCGGCGCGCAGGGCGTCATCATTGAGGATCATCGTCACCAGGCGCGCGCCATGATCCGGCGGGAAAGAGAAGTTCTGCCGGTTGAGGAACGCCAGCGTACCCTGGTTCAGCGCCTGGGCGCTGCCATCCTGGCTGACCGCCATCAGTAGCCCGGTGCGCTCACGGTAGATGCCGAAGTTCTTGGAGCAGCTCGCCGCGATCAGGCATTCGGGCGTCTGGGCCGCAACCATCCGCACGCCTGCCGCGTCTTCCTCCAAGCCGTCGCCAAAGCCCTGGTAGGCGATGTCGATCATCGGGATCAGGCCGCGGGCGTTCAGAAGGTCGATCACCTCCTGCCACTGGCTCACGTTCAGGTTGGCGCCGGTCGGGTTGTGGCAGCAGCCGTGCAGCAGAACAACATCGCCCTTTTCGGCGCCCTTCAGATCCTCGATCATCCCGTCGAAGTTCACGCCGCGGGTTTCGCGGTCGAAATAGCGATAGGTGACGGTCTCGATGCCAACGTATTTCAGGATCGAAATGTGGTTCGGCCAGGTCGGATCCGACACGAACACGCGCGCCTTGGGGTTGGCCATCTTGATCAGTTCAAAGGCCTGACGCACCGCGCCAGTGCCACCGGGGGTGGCGGCGGCAGCGATATTGCCGCGATCCACACTACCCGCAAGGATCAGCTTGATCATCGCATCGGCGTAGCCAGGATCGCCCGCAAGTCCGGTGTAGGCCTTGGTGGTTTCTTCTTCCCACAGCTTGTGCTCGGCCGCCTTGATCGCGCGCATCACCGGGGTGACGCCCTCGGCGTTCTTGTAGACACCGACGCCAAGGTCGATCTTCTGCTCCCGCGGGTCTTCGCGGTACATCTGCATCAGCGCCAGAATTTTATCGGCTGGCTGGGGTTTGAGGGTCTCGAACATCAGTTCTCTCCGGTTGCAACGGGTAGGGTCGGGAAGGCGCCCCATTCGGTCCAGGAGCCGTCATAAAGCGCATGATCGGACTTGCCGATACGCTCCAGAGCCAGGCTCAGAACCGCGGCGGTCACACCCGAACCGCAGGTGGTGATGGCAGGTTTTGAAAGGTCGACACCGGCGGCTTCGAAGGTGGCGCGAATACCGTCCTTGTCCTTCATCGTGCCATCCGAGGTCAGAAGGTCGGTGTAGGGCACGTTCTTTGAGCCCGGAATATGGCCCGCACGCAGCCCTTCGCGCGGCTCGGGCGCCTCGCCACGGAACCGGGCGGCGGCGCGGGCGTCGATGATCTCGTGATCCCCCAGCTTGGCGGCCGCGGAAACCTGGGTGACATCGCGCACCAGACTGTTCTGAACGCGCACCGTCATGTGGCGATCACGGATCACAGGCGGCAGATCTTCGATCGGGTAGCCTTCGGCCTGCCATTTCGGCAAGCCCCCGTCCAGAACGGCCACATTGGTCTGTCCCATCAGGCGGAACAGCCACCAGACGCGCGCCGCCGAGAACATCCCCTTGCCATCATAGACAACAACCTGGTGCCCGTCGCCGACACCCATCGCCCGCAGGCGCGACATGAACTTTTCCACCGGGGGCGCCATATGCGGCAGGTCCGAACGGTGATCAGAGATGTCATCGATGTCAAAAAAGCGTGCGCCGGGAATGTGGGCCGCGTCATATTCGGTCTTGGGATCGCGGTTCTCATTGGGAAGGTACCAGGACCCGTCCAGAATACGCAGGTCGGGATCTTTGAGGTGGGCCGCCAGCCAGTCGGTCGACACCAGGGTTTTCGGATCATCCATCTTTCGAGGCCTCCCCTTCAGGTTCGCAGGGCCAATACCGCCCAGGCCAAGGTGCCGGGCAACAAACGCTCGGGCATGGGTACAACCCACCGCCACAAGGCGCAAGAGAGCGCACCGACGCGGTACAATATTTGCAACTTCACGACACAAATGGCACGCCAAAACGGCCTTTAGCGCGCGTCCTTCAAAAGACGCTGCTTCTGGCGGGACCAGTCACGCTTGGCCTGGGTTTCACGCTTGTCGTGATTCTTCTTGCCCTTGGCGATGCCGATCTTCAGCTTGGCGATGCCGCGATGGTTGAAATACAGGACCAGCGGCACCAGGGTCATCCCCTTGCGCTGGGTCGCATTCCACAGCCGCGCCAGCTCCTTGCGCGAAACCAAAAGCTTGCGGCGGCGACGCTCCTCGTGCTTGAACATCTTGGCCTGCTCATAAGGCGCAATGTAGGAGTTCACGAGCCACAGCTCTCCGTCATCCACGGTCGCGTAGGATTCCGAGATGTTCGAGCCGCCCGCACGCAGGGACTTCACCTCGGAGCCTTCCAGGATGATCCCACACTCCAGATCCTCTTCGATAGCATAGTCGAACCGCGCCCGGCGGTTTTCGGCAATTACCTTGTAGTTCGGATCTGATTTCTGTTTGGCCATGGCAGGCAGATGTAAGCGCGCCCGGCGGCAGACGCAAGATGACTCAGCATAGCCTGTCAGGCGCGGCGACTGCGGAGCAGGGTGAATACTCCACTGGCCACGATTACCGCACTGCCGATCAGGGTCAATGCATCGGGCCGTTCGCCAAAGACCAGCACGCCTAGCACCATGGCAAAGACCAGCCGCGTATAGCGGAAGGGTGCCACAACCGAGATTTCGCCCAGTCGCATCGCACCTGTCAGGGCCGTATAGGCCAGAACTCCGATGACCGTGGCACAGGTCAGATCAAGCCATATACGAGGCGACAGATCTATGGCCTGCATCTCACCGAGCCCAGTCCACCCCAGCATGATGACGCCGGCAATCACCAGCATGGCAAAGCCTAAAAGACCCAGCTGGCTATTGTGCATGTCCTTTGGCGCAGCGCGGGTTGCCAGATCGCGACCGGCAAAGCCGAGCGTTCCGGCCACGGCAAACAAAGAGGCAGGCTCGAACCCGCTCAACCCGGGGCGTAGGATGATCAAAACGCCAATGAATCCGGCCAGGATTGCCAGCCAGCGCCGCCAGCCGACCGTCTCGCCAAAGAAGACTACCGCGCCAGCCGCCACCACCAGCGGTGTCGCCTGCAGGATTGCCGATGCCGAAGACAGCGGCGTCAGCGCGATGGCCAGCGTATAGCAAAGCCGCCCCGCCACCTCTGACAAAGAGCGCAACGCCATCGCGCGCGTGCAAAAACCCGGATGCCACAGGGGCTGACCCTGCGCACGCGCCATGGCCGCAAAGATTACCATACCGCCACAGCCGAATATCAAAAGGATCAGCCCCACCGGCAGGCTTTGGGCGGCGGATTTGATGAACATGTCCTCCAGCGCAAAGGCCGCCATGGCCAGCACCATCAACAGGCTGCCACGCAGTGTCTCCATCAGGGCATCCCTCCAAAGGTCTTTTGCGCCAATGCCTCAGCCCTAGTCAGACGGCGCGGGATGAACAAGCGTTCACAGGGGCTTCGTACAATAACGTGATCGCAGCGCGAGCGGGCGCAATCACCCGGCCGCATCAGGACTTGCGATAGTGATGCATGTTGAGAAAGGCCGCCCCCTCAGGACCAGCGCGATAGCCATGGGGCTGATCGGCTGCGAACCGCAAGCCCTCTCCCACTTCCAGGCGCACCCAGTCTCCGCCCCGCAGCACCTCCAAGGGCCCTTCGAGCACGAAGACCTCCTCGGTGACGCCCGCATCATGGGCTTGGGATTGGTGGCATTGATCCGGCTTCAGGCGCACATGAAAGGTCTCGGCGCCAAGTATGGGATCGTAGGGAAAGACGATCTTGACCGCGATGCTGCCGGGGAACTGCACGGTGCGAAACACGCTTTCGCCCAGGATCTTGGGGCGGTTGGCGTCCTCTATCAGGGCTGTCAACGGCAGGTGAAACCCCTTCGCGATCTTCCAGAGCGTCGCGATGGTCGGGCTTGATTCGCCCCGTTCGATCTGCCCCAACATCGCTTTGGACACGCCAGTGGCCTCCGCCGCGCGCGACAGGCTGAATCCCGCCTCAGCCCGTATCTGCTTCAGATTCTGGGCAATCTTGTCTTCGCTCAAAGGGGATGACGCGGGTGGGGTCGGCATCTGTGTCAGGTCTCTTCAAAAAAGGCTTGTGCGTTATAGCGCACGGCGGATATTGTGCGCTATAACGCACAGGCTGATCCTACAAGAGCCAAAAACCTAGGAAAACCCCTTTCAGAAAGCACCCCGATGCCGCAGCTGAAACTCTCCCATATCACGGCCGGTGCTGTCGCCGTTCTGGTGGGCTACACCAGTTCGGTGGCGATCATCTTTCAGGCTATCGATACGCTCGGCGCGACACAGGCGCAGGCCAACAGCTGGCTTCTGGCGCTGGGGATTGGCATGGGGGTGACCAGCCTGATCCTGTCGTTTTGGTTCCGCATGCCGGTGCTGACCGCCTGGTCCACGCCCGGCGCAGCTCTGCTTGCGTTGGGCGGCGGCGCGACCACCCTGCCCGAGGCGACCGGCGCCTTCCTGTTCTGCGCAGTCCTGCTGACGCTGACGGGCCTTACTGGCTGGTTTGAACGGCTGGCGCGCCTGATCCCGGACACGCTGGCAAATGCGCTTTTGGCCGGAATCCTGTTCCGCTTTGGGCTGGAGGCGTTCTCATCTATAGAAGAGGACATCTGGCTTGTCGCCGTCATGGGCGCAGCTTTCCTGATGGCAAAGCTATATGCCCCGCGTTATGCGATCCCGCTGGTGCTGCTGGCAGGCATTCTCTGGGCCAGCGCGGCGGGCAGCTTTGGTGACATCGCCCAGTTGAATTTGACTCTTGCCACCCCAGAGGCCGTGAAGCCCGAATTCACGCTTTCAGCGTTCATCGGCCTTGGTCTGCCGCTTTATATCGTCACCATGTGCTCGCAGAACATGCCCGGCGTCGTGACCCTGCGCAGCGCGGGCTATGTTCCGCCTGTTTCCGCTGCGATGACAGTGACCGGGCTTGCCTCGCTGATCCTGGCGCCTTTTGGCGGCTATACTTTCAACCTTGCTGCCATAACCGCTGCCATTTGTGCAGGCCCCGAGGCCGATGAAGACCCAAAGACCCGCTATCTGGCCGTGGTCGCCGCCGGGGTGATCTACTGCCTTGTGGGGCTGGGCGGCGCGGCGGTGATCTCACTTTTCCTGATCGCGCCCCATGCTTTGGTGGCCACCGTTGCCGGGCTTGCCTTGCTATCGACAATCGGCAACGGGCTGTCCCATGCGCTGGAGCCGACAGCGGGCCGTGAGGCCGCGCTCCTGTGTTTCATGGGCACGGTTTCCGGCATCAGCTTCCTGGGTATCGGAGCGCCCTTCTGGGCCCTGCTGATTGGCCTTGTCGCGCACATCACCCTCAGCCGCCCTGCACCGACCCTATTCCGGAAAACAACATGATCCAATCCAGAACAGCTCTACAATGCAGAGCAAAACAACCAAAACCGCTCCTCAGTTATTGCATTTGTTTCGCAAATCATGTCCCTGAGAGTAAAAAAGGGAAATAGCCACATGCCAATGTACCGATCCAGAACCTCCACCCATGGACGCAACATGGCCGGCGCGCGTGGCCTTTGGCGCGCAACCGGCATGAAGGACGATGATTTCGGCAAGCCGATCATCGCCATTGTCAACTCCTTCACCCAGTTTGTGCCTGGTCACGTCCACCTCAAGGATCTCGGCCAGATGGTCGCCCGTGAGGTCGAAGCCGCTGGCGGCGTTGCCAAGGAATTCAACACCATCGCGGTGGATGACGGCATCGCCATGGGACATGACGGTATGCTCTACTCGCTGCCCTCGCGCGAGGTGATCGCCGATAGCGTCGAATACATGGTCAACGCCCACTGCGCCGACGCCATGGTCTGCATTTCCAACTGCGACAAGATCACGCCAGGCATGCTCATGGCCGCCATGCGCCTGAATATCCCGGCGATCTTCGTCTCGGGCGGACCGATGGAAGCGGGCAAGATCGACATCGCTGATCTAGACGCCAAAAAAATCGACCTGGTGGACGCCATGGTCGCCGCAGCCAGCGAGACCTTCACCGACGAGCAGGTCAAGCACATCGAGGAAAACGCCTGCCCCACCTGCGGCTCCTGCTCGGGCATGTTCACGGCAAACTCGATGAACTGCCTGGCCGAGGCGCTGGGGCTCGCCCTGCCCGGCAACGGCTCGACCCTGGCCACCCACGCCGACCGCAAGCAGCTGTTCCTTGAGGCCGGCCGTCGCATCGTCGACATCACCAAGCGTCACTACGTGGGCGAGGAAAAGGGCCTGCTGCCGCGCGAAATTGCCACCTTCGAGGCCTTCGAGAACGCCATGAGCCTCGATATCGCCATGGGCGGCTCGACCAATACCGTGCTGCACCTTCTGGCAATCGCCAACGAAGGCAAGGTTGATTTCAACATGTCCCACATGGACCAGCTCAGCCGCAAGGTGCCGTGTCTCTGCAAGGTCGCGCCCAATATCGAAAACGTCCACATGGAAGACGTGCACCGCGCCGGTGGCATCTTCTCGATCCTGGGGGAACTCTCCCGCGCGGGTCTTTTGCACAACGGTTGTTCGACCGTGCATTCCAGCACCATGGGCGAGGCAATCGCCAAATGGGATATCGCCGTTGCCAACAACCCCGAGGCCGAAGAACTGTTCAAGGCCGCCCCGGGCGGCGTGCGCACCACGCAGGCGTTCAGTCAGTCCAACCGCTACAAGGAGCTGGACACCGACCGCAAAGGCGGCGTGATCCGCTCGGCCGAACATGCGTTTTCCAAGGACGGGGGGCTTGCGGTGCTATTCGGCAATATCGCCGAGGACGGCTGCATCGTGAAAACCGCGGGCGTGGATGAAAGCATCCTCAAATTCACCGGCTCGGCCTATGTCTGCGAAAGCCAGGATCAGGCCGTCAGCGACATCCTGACCGGCAAGGTCAAGGAGGGCGACGTGGTGGTGATCCGCTATGAGGGCCCGCGCGGCGGTCCGGGGATGCAGGAAATGCTTTACCCGACCTCATACCTCAAATCCAAAGGTCTGGGCAAAGCCTGCGCGCTTCTGACCGACGGTCGTTTCTCGGGCGGCACCTCGGGGTTGTCGATCGGTCACGTCTCGCCTGAGGCAGCGGAAGGCGGCGCCATCGGCCTGGTGCAGACCGGCGACACCATCGAGATCGACATCCCGAACCGGTCGATCCACCTGGCAGTTTCGGACGAAGAGCTCGCCACCCGCCGCGCCGCGCAGGATGCGGCAGGCTGGAAACCGGCAAAACCGCGCAAGCGCAAGGTCTCGACCGCGCTCAAGGCCTACGCGATGCTGACCACCAGTGCCGCCAAAGGCGCCGTCCGCGCGCTGCCGGACGACGCGTAACCTCTACAAGAACCAATAAAGGCCCCTCGCCAAACCGGCTGAGGGGCCTTTTTCATCTGAGCCTTTTCCCGAATTAGGTAAACCGGCGCCCCCCTCCAGCCGAACCGGATCGCACCGCGGGTCAAGGGCCGCGCCAGCGGCCTCGCGCGAAGCGCGGGGTTCCCTTGAGGCGGGGTGCGGTCCTTTTCACAATCGGCATGGCGCGTTCAGGGCAGACCTGCCCCTGAACCGCTTCTGAGCCAAAACCCTTTGCACCGCGTCAGCGGCGCCACGCCCAACCAGCGGATGGGCATTTCCAATGCCCGGACGATGGGCGGGAGCACCTCGCTTGTCTGAACAGATCAGTCGCCAAGCTTGGCGTGCACCTCGTCCAGATCAATCTCTCCCACTGGCATCTTGTTCGCTGGATTTTCGAAATCGTATTTGAACAGCTCGAAATCCCGCTTGTAGATCTCGTAGACCAGATGCATGGACAGATCGTCGAAGTAATCCTCCACCGGGTGCGCGCGCTTGGGGCCGTGGCCTTCGCTTTCGTTGAAGCGCGGGATCGTTGCCAGATCCACCTTGTGCGGCATCTCGATCGCATCAAGCACCTCTTGCATCCCGTCGTTGAAGGCCTCGGTCCAGATGATCTTGTCGTATTTGCCGCCGTTCACGATGAAGGTCGATACATGGCCCGAAGTCGCCGACCAGTGGATGTCCGGATCCATCGGACGGCGCCAGCGGATGGTGTCACGCGCGAACAAGAGGAACCGTCGAAAGCTCTTGATCTGGTCAAACTCCCGCTTGCCGTCCTCGCCTCCAACCTCGATCCCGTAATCATAGGCCAGCTTGGGTACCAGATTGCCGCGGTATCTCCTACCATTGCGCTGGATGCCGCAGATCTTGTCAAAGAACGAGCTGAGGATACGCGTGTAGGGGTTGCGCACGCAGGTAAAGGCATAGGTCTCATGCCCCTGCACCGCCTGAGTGATACGTTCCTGGCTGTGCTCCTGGGCCCATTTGTGCAGCCCTTCGGTGGAATCGTGGATATCCCCGTCAAAGAAGCGGCCGTGATCCGAATAGTAGAGGATCTGCCCAATGGTCGAGCAGGCGCATTTGGGCACCACGCGATAGATCACGCTTTCGCTTTCGGTCATCCAGGTTCCCGGAAACCCCATTTGCCGCCCTCTTTCCGCCTGTAGTTCGCGGCAACAATGCCCATATCGCCTTCAAAAGACAAATAATCTTGTTTCACCCCGGGGCGCGCCGCCTTATCAAGAGTACAATTCACCGAAAACCGGGCACATCGTCGTCAGAATGGCAAAAATCGCGTATCTCCTGCTCTGCCACAAGGACCCAGAGGCCATCATCCAGCAGGCTGAGCGGCTGACCGCGGCTGGCGATTACATGGTGATCCATTTCGACGGACGCGCAAGCGATCAGGAATTCGACGAGATCCGCGCAACGCTGAAAGACAACCCCAACGTCTGTTTTACCCGACGCCGCATCAAGTGCGGCTGGGGGGAATGGTCACTGGTTCAGGCAACACTCAAAGCCATTGAAGCAGGGCTCGAAGCCTTCCCGCGGGCAAGCCATTTCTACATGCTCTCTGGCGACTGCATGGCGATCAAGACCGCTCAATACGCGCATCAGTTCCTGGATCGACACGACTGTGATTTCATCGAGAGCGTCGACTTCTTCGAAAGCAACTGGATCAAGACCGGCATGAAAGAGGAGCGGCTGATCTACCGGCACTACTTCAATGAGCGCAAACACAAGCGCCTATTCGAGATGAGCGTTGCACTCCAGCAAAAGTTGGGACTTGAGCGCAAGATCCCAGCCGATCTACAGATGCAGATCGGCAGCCAATGGTGGTGCCTACGGCGCCGCACGGTCGAATCCATCATTGATCTTGTGAAAAAGCGTCGCGACATCATCCGCTTTTTCCGCACCACATGGATCCCGGATGAGACCTTCTTTCAGACACTGGTGCGCCACCTGGTACCAGAGCCTGAAATACAAAGCCGCACGTTGACCTTCCTGATGTTCACCGACTACGGGATGCCAGTGAACTTCTACAATGATCACTACGATTTACTGCTAGGCCAGGATTTTCTCTTTGCCCGCAAGATCAGCCCCGAGGCCAAGGATTTGAAACGCCGTCTCGGGCGTCTCTACATGGCAGAGGACGTGGAGTTCCAGATCTCTGACGAGGGGCGGAACCTCTATCAGTTCCTCGCACAGCGCGGCCGCATCGGGCAACGGTTTGCCCCCCGCTTCTGGGAGGCCGAAAGCACTCTGGGGCGCGACCGCGAACTGATCATGGTGGTGTGCAAGAAATGGCATCTGGCCAAACGCCTTGTTCACAGGGTTGAGGAGATGACCGGTACCCCTGCCCTTGGATATCTGTTCCATGAGGAGCAGACGCCTCTGCCCGAACTTGGCGGGATCGAGACCTCTCTGGACAAGCGCAACCGCCATCGCCGTGCGTTGATGCGTATGCTGTTCGATTATTTCGGGGCCAAGCGGATGATCGTTTGTATCGATCCATCCGGACTTGAGCTGTTGCAGGATTTTTCGTCAGACAGATCGACGACCCGAATCCTGAACCTAGAATGTCGTTTCTCGGACCAGGATCTACTTGATCATGCCCAGCGCAGCGGGCTGCTTGGCCCGCAAACGCCTGCACAGACACGGGACAGGATCCTTCCCACCATACGCAACGACATCAACCACGAAGTCGACCGGATCCGCGAGGCAGGCTTCTCCGATTACCACGCCTTGCGTGAAAGCGATGACAGGGCGCAGATTGCCCAGACGCTGAACGCGGCGTTTGGCCTGTCGGCACAGGAGGTAGAGCGCATGACCTGGGACAAGGGCGTGTTCGCCGACTAGCCGACAGGGAGCTGATCAAGACCCCTTCCGGCCAAACCAGCGGCGTAGGCGGCTCTTCTTTTCGGCGATCGCATCACCAGCCGCATAAAGGCTGTCTTCCACATCCTCGATCATCGGATCCAGCCGGTTTCGCCGGAACCTGCGCCACCGGACGTAAACAGCCCAGAACAAGGCCGCAATCAGCACCAGGATCACCATGCTCACCCAGTTGAGCGGCTTGTCCCCCGGTCCCGCAACCGCACGGATCGCTACGGCGTTGGGAAAAGCCGACAGGAACTCGCTGCGCCAGCCATAGTGGAGCACTGCGACCCATTCGGGATCCGCCTTGTTGGAGATCGAGTCGTTTGCCTCGGTATAAAGATTGGCCGTGTCGAACTTGAAATAGGGCGGCCAGTTCCAACCTGTATCCTCGTTCCGGTAGACCACCGCATCACCATCGGGTCGCACGGCCTGAATGAACTGCACATCACGGTTGCTGATCGTCGCAGACTGGGTATCCGGGGTAGACCAGAAAATACGGGTCCAGTCGTTCAGCTCGATGCGCTCCTCGTAGGTATTGACGATGCGCACCACGTCGTATTGCGGCAGCGTGTAATGCAGAAAGGCACCGAACAGTACCCAGATGGTGATCAGAAAACCCCATTTGATGTAACCCATTACGGTCTCCTATGCGAAATTGACCATGTAAATCACCAAAGCAATCAGGCTCAGCGGCACGATGTAGACCAGGAGCAGCAGCTTGCGCCGAACAGACAGGTCGAACTGTCTCAGTCCCCGCTGGATGAACGCCGCGCGGTCCCCGGTCAACCCCTTGTCTGCCCAGCGTCGGTTCAGTTTGGCCCGGTGCATTTGTCGTGAATAGAACCACAGGATCCCATAGACCACCGTGAGCACGAACATCAAAAAGAAAACCAGCCGAATAAACGCCAAAGCCTCTGCCCCCTGCACGCGTCAAGCCACGAAAGCATCCGTGGCTGATACTGTGAACATAAGCACTTTAGGAGGGATGCCAATGCCGGGCAGGCATGCCTAGATGTGCGGCGCTTTCCTCAGCACAAGGAACGTCATCATTCCAAGCGGCGGCAGGCTTTCCTGCTCTGTCAGGGCAAGGCTGCCCTCGCTCAGGATCGTTTCGATCTCGAAATCGGAGTGCCAGCCCAGCACATTGGCGAAGGGTGCCGAGATCCTTTCCATCGTCGCCAGCACGCCATCGGTGCTTTTGAAGTGGTTGCTGATTACCACCTCACCCCCCGGTTTCAGCACGCGGGCGATTTCGGCCATCACCTTTTGCGGCTCGGGCACCACCGACAGCACATGCATGGCCGCGACCGTGTCAAAAGAGGCATCCGGAAAATCGAGGCTGCGGGCATCCATCTGGCGCAGGGCCTCAACGTTCTGCAGGTTCATCTCGGCCACGCGTTTCTTGGCCTTGGCCAGCATATCTTGGCTGAAATCGATGCCCGTGACGCGCACATCTGAGCCGTAGTGCGGCAGCGACAGCCCCGTACCCACGCCCACCTCCAGTACCGAGCCGCCACGCTTATTGATATAGCCCACCACGCGCCGTCGCCCGGCGCCAGTCACCGCTCCGAATGTCTTGTCGTAAATCGGCGCCCAGCGCGCATAGGTTGATTGAACCGCTTTCAGTTCCAATCGCCTGCCTCCCCGTTTGTGTTACGAGATCAATCCGGCACCTTACGGATCAACCCCCAGATCACCAGAACCACATAAGCAAGGCACAGAACAACCAGAGTCGTCCAAGCATAGGTCAGAACCGCCGCCCCCGCAAAGGCACAACCTACAAGGAAGTACTTTACATTCTCGCGGCTGATTTTCATCGCTTTCGGCGACCATGTGGGAATGCGACTGATCATCAAAAAGCCGATCACCACCATGTGGAAACAGATCAACAGACCCGGGATGACCAGCCCCTCGGCGAAGGAGAACGACAAGAACATCGGCAGCATCGCCAGCATTGCCCCGGCGGGCGAGGGGATGCCGGTGAAATAGCCAAGGCGCTCTCCCACCACGGGTTCTTCGGATTTCGCCGCCACGTTGAACCGCGCCAGCCGCACCACGCAGCAGACCGAGAACACCAGGACCGAGATCCAACCGGCACTGCGCATATCCTGCAAGGCCCAGAAATAGATCACCAGCGGCGCGGCAACGCCGAAGTTGAGGAAATCGGCCAGCGAGTCCAGCTCGGCACCCATCTTGCTGTCACTGCCAAGCGCCCGCGCCAACCGCCCGTCAAGCCCATCGAGGAGCGCCGCCAGAAGGATCAGCTGCACCGCCAGCACGTAATTGCCCTGCACCCCGAAGCGGATCGCCGACAGCCCCGCACAGATTGCCCCCACCGTCATGATGTTCGGCAAAAGCTGGATCAGAGCGTATTCGTTTTTGGTTTTCTTGGGCAGATCGTCCATGGGGCGGAGGTCAGTCTTGTCAGAGGTCATATGAGGTCATGGCGGAGGAGGCAAAGGTCCAAAGCCCCGCCCTCCCCTGCATAGCGCAGGAGAGGTGACACGGCTATGCCTGATCACAGGGGGGCGTGCAATGGGAGGGGTAGGTTTCAGCCCTTTCCTGCCTTTTGGCGACTGGGCAGGTTCTACCTTGCAGCTTTACCAAACCAGCCATTCGACACGTTGTGCAGCATCTTAGTTGGCCGGAGGGCGGGAATGCAGATAAAATGGTCGGTCAGGACGAAAGTACATTGTCAGTTTCAAGGCAAGTGAGACTTTCTCAGGACTTTGCTTGTGGCTGTACGTAACGAATGAAGAGGCTGTTGCCCTGTCTCTTTGTTTCGAAGCCTTTGATCGAAGCTACGAGATCGCTCAGTTTCGACTTGCCGTAGGTCCGAGCATCAAAGTCTGGATGTGCAGCGACCACTGACTGCCCAAGTTGCCCAAGGTGAAACCACTCGTCATCTTGTTGGATACGAGCCATAGCATCCAGAAGTAATTTTGCAGCCTTTTGGGGCTGCTCCTTTGCTGAGGACAGTTTCTTGGTTTCGCCTTCATCCGCTACAAGGTTTTCAATAAATATGAACCGGTTGCACACGTTCCGAAGAGGCTCTGGAGTTTTTTTCTCTCCAATGCCAATCACCATTAAGCCATCCTCTCTGAGACGATTGGCTAAACTGGTGAAGTCACTGTCGGAAGAAACCAAGACAAACCCGTCGAAACGACCTCCGTGTAGGATGTCCATCGCATCTATCACAAGACCAATGTCAGATGCGTTCTTGCCCGACGTATTGGCGGTCTGCTGGTGTGCAACAAGACCCAGAGATAGGATTTTCTCTGACCAGCCTTTCAACCGACCACTCGTCCAGTCGCCATAAACTCGCCTAAGCGCGGGCTCACCTATTGAAGCGACCTCCTTGAGAATTGCTTCTGCAAATTTGGCTGGCACATTATCGGCATCAATCAGTGTCGCCAATAACGGTTGAGCACGTTCGTTCATCTTGTTGGCACCACGTATTTTCTACTGTTGTCTTAACTTGTCTCTACTTATCGAACTGCCGACATGAAGACCAGAAAACTCAGAAAACAGATATCTCGAGTTTGATGAGCGGTCTGTTTTGGGCTCATCTGGGCTGTATCGGGTTGCTTTCAGCCCAAAGACGACCTTCCAGCTGGGCGTAGCGCAGGCTCGCTGCAGGTGCGAGAGGCTTCCCAAGAGCGGACCTTCGGGTCCGATCAGCTGACTAGGTTCATGCTGCGACCAGTGCAGACGTCACGGAAGCGCAGACAGCGACCTTTGCAAAGTCGGAGGATCCGGCGACATGGCGAACGATCCATGCGGCAGGCGCACAGGGAAGAGCTGACCTTCGCTGCAGTTGCAGCCGCCGACCACCTTCGAACGGCGGGGATGCGGACACAGCCACCTTTTGCTCATGCAGCTATTGCTCACGCAGCATTTCCCCGCAAGTGCAGCAACTAAATTGACCCGCGCGCGGCGGATATCGCTAGACCGGTCATTCGCATGCGTCAGACTGCACGAAACCGAAGCCGCGGCGTGAAGTGTCGACGGATATGGGGCTTATGAACCAAACTCAACCCGCCTCCTCCGCGGAACGCTCAACACCGCATGCGTAATGAGTTAGCAGGTTCCGGTGTTCCGGCGTTGCAGTCCCGCGAAAGCGCTGTCTAACGATGCGGTGCGGCGCCTTTGGCCAACATCAGATGATGTTCCTGATGATGCGCACCGATCGTCATCACTCCGAAGAAGCCAAGCCCCTGGATTTTCGCGGCATCGCCATCGACGATCAGGGCCACGCCGTCTTTCATGTCTTCAGTCAAGACATCCCAACCGGTCTCGGCAGCGAGAAAAGGCGCGTGGGCCGGGACCATGGCGCGAATGGCCTCAAGCGCGCGCTGAGTTCCCCGTATCTCGAACCGGGCTCCTTCGGGGCGTTGGATGACGTCAACCTCCGCTTCCGTGGTCAGCAAGTCCATGTCGACAAGGTGTCGACGGAGAGCCGCGATATCGACCGTGCTCCAATCGGTTTCAGGGTGTTCTCTGAGGATCGTGACGATTTCGGTCAGGGCGGCGAAGCCGGATTGGCCGGCTCCTGTGGCCCCGCCATCGTGTGGCCGCTTTCCAAGTGGCTATGTTGAGCAAACGCAGGGGCTGCAACAAAAAGGGAGACTACCAAAATGGGGAAACGCATGTGTTGATCCTTCGCGAAGATGATTTCGGCAAACTCTAGCAAGAGCGCGTATTTCAGAATATGATTTCAATCATATGATACCTGATCCTTACGCCCGCCTTCCATATTCCGCGCAGAAACGCTTTTCCGCGGAAGCGCGTGAAACGATCTTTCGGCAAGGCGCCGAGACGACGGGACTTTACATCGTGCTAACCGGGCGCGTGCTTCTTGAGCGGGTTGGACCGAATGGCGAGCGTTTCGTGATCCATCGAGCAAAGGCTGGGACGAGTTTCGCCGAGGCCTCGATATTCTCGGAACACTACCACTGCGACGCCCTTGTGATCGAAGCGGGTGAATTCATGAGGATCGACAAAACCGCAGTCCTGGGAGCTTTTGCGGATGCCGAGTTCGCCCTTGCTTATGGCCGTCAGGCTGCCCGACAGATACAGGCGCAAAGACAGCTTCTCGAAATCGTCGGCATTCGGAGCGCGGAAGAACGTGTGATGGCGGGGCTCGTCGCCGGATTGCTCGATTGCCAGATTGTCGACTTCGCTGCACTCCTGCACCTGAGCCACGAGGCCACATATCGCGCGCTTCGGGCGCTCGTCGACGCGGGGCGTGTCACGAACCCGTCCCGCGGTCTCTATCGCCTGCCGGGTGCGTTCTAGCTGTGACTAGCAAAAACGGAGGTTGATCCGTCGGAACCCACGAGCAGCGTGTCAAAACTGTCGCCCGCTCCGGGCCCGCCCATGCCCGGCGAACTGATCGGCATTCCGGGTACGGTCAGGCCCCGCGCGTCCGGGCGTTCTGCCAGAAGCCGCGTGATATCCGAGGCGGGCACATGGCCTTCGATGAAATAGTCGCCCACAACCGCAGTATGGCATCCGGCAAGTTCCGGTGCGATTTGCAGCCTGTCTTTGAATGCGTAAAGCGCATCCTGATCAATGTTCTGCGCCTCGATTGAAAACCCGGATTGCCGAACATGCTCGACCCAGGCCGTGCAGCAGCCGCATGTCGGTGTCTTCAGGACCTGGATGACAGGAGAGGTGTTGGCCCACAGCGGATGTGCCAAGAATGCAGATGCCCCGGAAATCAGAAAATCTCGTCGTTTCAATGGAGGCCCCCTTTCATGTTGTGATCGATTTTAGCTGCGCGCGCGTCTTTGTCGAGCGTGTCGCTGCTCGGGTCTCGCGTCACGTCGAGATCCTGCGCATGCCGTTCGTCGAGGCAATCGGTCTCCAGTTGCAGGGTCACCATATGGAAGCCGTGGTCGTGAGTAAGACGATTGTAAGCGCTTTCGAGAATCCTCGCGGCGTCTGACGGATCGTCATGCCGCAGGTGGGCGGAAAAGGCGTGTTTGCCGCTTGTCAGGGTCCAGGCATGAACGTGATGCACATCGAGCACGCCGTCCTGACCGCGCAGATCGTCGATCACAGCATCGAGGTCCGTATCCGCAGGCGTCCCTTCCATGAGGATGTGCACGGCATCGCGAATGACGCCGATCGACGCCCAGAGCAGCACGACGCCGAATGCGGCCCCGAGGATCGGGTCGATCTGAAGAAAGCCGGTGAACTGAATTACCAGCGCCGTCACGATGATCAGAAGGCTACCGACAAAGGTCTGGATGATGTGCCAAAGCGCACCGCGCGCGTTCAGATCATCGCGGCTCGATTTCCACATTAGGCCGAGCGAGATGACCTCGGTGACCAATCCGCCGAACGCAACCCAGAGCATGGGGCCCGTGGGCAGATGGATTGGACTGCCGAGCCGAATCACGCCCATCCAGATGACCAGAAGAGCCATGCCCAGCAGAAAGCCGCCATTGACCAGCGCGCCGATGATCTCGGCGCGGTACCAGCCAAAGCTCCGTTGCGCGTCGGCAGGCCGTCGCGCGATACGTTGCGCAAGGATCGCGACAAGGACGCCGCCGACCGCCGAGAGCGTGTGGAACGCGTCGGAGAGCACAGCAATCGATCCGGTCCAGAGACCGACGGCCAGTTCGATGACAAAGTAGATGCCCGTCAGCCAGGCGGAAATGACGAGTGCTTTACCGGATGTGGGCATATGTCCGGCGTGGGAATGGGCAGACATGTCAGCCCTCCTTTCGTGTGTTGCGGCGGTCGCGCCACATGGCGAAGACAAGAGAAAGAGCCGTGAAGCCGCCAAGCGCCACCGCCGTCCAGGTTGCGGTGCGCGCATCTCCGTTCATCGCTTCGCTGCCAAGATGCGCGAGAAGAAAACTCGCCGGAATGATTCCGGCCAGAGTAGCGACGGCAAATCGCCAGAAGTGCAATTTGCTGAGGCCCGCCGCATAGCTGATCATGTCGAAGGACAGGAACGGCAGCAGTCGGCTGCCGAACACCAGAAAAGTCAACGTGTTCTGCGACCCGAGAAACCCCGCAGCCATTCTCTGTCCAAGATGCCGCTCGACAAAAGGTTTGCCCAGTCCGCGCGCCAGCAAGAAGGCCGCAATGGCACCGAGCTCTGCTCCCAGGACAACCAGTATCGTCCCAAAGGTGTGGCCGTAAGCAGCCCCGGCTGCCAGCGCCACCGGTGCAGAGGGCAGCGGGCTTGCGACGATTGCCACTGTCATGAGGGCGATCACCAAAAGGGGTCCGAGGAGTCCTGCGGCGTCAATCCATCGTTGGAGATTCTCACGTTGCGGAAGATCGATGTCGAAGCCGAATGCATCGCGCCAAGCCCATCCGAGTATCAAAATCATAAGAAAAGTGAGAAGAAAGAGACGTGTTGCCAGGGCAGTCATTCCGATAGCCTTGCTTCGGCGTACGGCAGATGTGTCTGGGGTGCCAACCTCACCGTCGGGATATTTCGGTTGCGTGCGTGCCATGCCACCTGACGTAATGCCTCCAGTGACTGGAAGGTCAAGGCCTCCATGCTGCTTGATACATTTTGCGACAAAGGAAGTTCGGGTCATTCGGGAAAAACCAAACTATTCTGGGCCTTATGAAGTGTGGAACTGACATAGGCGAAGGCAGGTGCCCGCATTGGACACGAGGCGGACGGACTTGTTTCGCGCTGATCGTCGTTTTGAGCGCAGCAGTTTCGGCGATGGCGTCGTTTCCTATCGCCGCACAAGCGAATTCGACGCTTTTTGAACAGACCGAGGAAGTGCCCCCACCTTCGCTTCCGGGTGCCCATGAGCCGTCACTGACGAGCCATGAGGATACGCTTTACATGAGCTGGATCGAGCAGGCGGGGTCTGAGACCAAGGTCATGATGGCAGTCCGGACGCCCGATGGCTGGTCCGCACCGCGTCTCGTGCATCAGGGAGACGATCTGTTCGTCAACTGGGCCGACTTTCCCGGAATCGCCGTTTTCGACGACGGAACGATTGCCGTGCATTGGCTTCGGGAAATCGGTCCGTCGAGTTTTGACTACCAGGTAGAGATCTCTCTCTCGCATGATGGCGGCACAACCTGGGGCCAAACCCTGATCCCGCACGCGGACCGGTCATTTGCGCAGCACGGGTTCGTGTCGATGCTGCCTGCCGGGCAGAATGATTTGGCGGTGATCTGGCTTGATGGGCGCGCCTATGGGGTCGAGGCCGATAAGGCGCTTCGCGCGCCGGATGCCATGCAGCTGCGCGCGACCACACTGACACGCGATGGTGTGCTGGGCGATGACGTCGCCATCGACCTGCGGACCTGTTCGTGCTGCCAGACAAGCCTCGCAGCGACGGGTGACGGCAAAATTCTTGCCGCCTATCGCGAACGCACCGAAGGAGAGATACGGGACATCTCGGTGGCACGACTGACCGATGAGGGATGGGAGGAGCCTGTCACGGTCCACGAGGATGGCTGGGAGTTGTCGGGCTGCCCGGTCAACGGCCCGGCCATCGACGCCGATGCTCAAGCCGCAGCCGTGGCCTGGTTCACGGGTGCCCATGACATGGCCGCAGTCAAAGTTGCCTTCTCTGACGATGGCGGGCGCGATTTTGATACAACGGTCCGGATTGACCTGGGTAATCCCGTCGGCCGGGTCGATCTCGAACTGCTCGATGATGGAACTGCCTTGGTAAGTTGGGTCGAATGGATCGAAGGAAACGAGGCCCTCATTCTTTGCCGGGTCCATCGTGATGCCGGATGCATCTCGCGGGAGCTTTTGGCCACCAATTCGTCAGGCGCCTCCGTGAATTTCCCGCGTATGGTGCGTTTGGGCCAGGACGTCTATCTGGCCTGGACCCAGCCGGACGAGAACGGAGACAGCATCGCAATCCGACATGCAGTACTGGCAGAACCCAACTGATTATGACAGTGCAGCCGCATATCCTCGTCGTCGACGATCATGCCGAGATCCGGCACTCGGTGAGCCGTTATCTGGAAAAGAACGGCATGCGGGCTACTGCCGCGGGCAATACGGTCGAGATGGACGACCATTTGGGCAGGGAAAGCATCGATCTGATTGTATTGGATATCATGATGCCCGGAGAAGACGGACTTTCCGCGTGCGCCCGCTTGCGCCAGAAGAATTGCAACACTCCGATCCTCATGCTCACTGCACTTGGCGACGACAATGAACGTATTAAGGGTCTTGATACGGGGGCGGATGACTATCTCGCCAAGCCGTTCAATCCGCGTGAACTTTTGGCGCGTATCAACGCCATCCTGCGACGCGCCAGCAGCGCAACGTCCCCGCACGGCGGCGAATTGGCTGGGAAACGCGTGAGCTTCGCCGGTGTCACGTTCGACCACGATGCCGGTCAGGTCATCAGGGAGGACGGAGATACGATCGCACTGACCACTGCTGAGGCGAAACTGCTGTCGGTGTTTCTGGAGCGGCCACGCGCGGTCATCAGCCGTGACGATTTGCTCGAGTTGAGCGCCGGTCGCGTTGCCGGACCGCTGGACCGGACAATTGACAACCAGGTGTCCAGGCTGCGCCGGAAGATTGAACCGGATGTGTTGAGACCGCGTATCATCTCGACGGTCCGTAACGGCGGCTATTGCCTGAACTGCGATGTGGAGTTCGAAGTCTGATGCGTATGGGTTTTCGCACGCAGATTGCTCTTCTCGTCGTTTCCGTGCTGTTCGTTGCACAGGTCGTGGGGCTTTGGCTCTTCGTCGATGAACGGTCGCTGGCGGTCCAGGCGGCGATTGGCAGCGAGGCGGCGGGACGCGCCGCCAATGTCGCCCGGTTAATCGAAGGCGCACCGCCTGAGTTGCACGATGAGATCGTTGCGGCGGCGACCTCGCCCCTGGTGCGTTTTGAGCTTGGCGAGGGTCCATCGGTGACGCACACGCATCACGACGAGAACGGAGCTGTTGAGGCGCGCATCCGTGCGCTTCTGAATGACGGGTATAGCCGCGACATTCGTGTCGAGGTCCACGAGATCGAACAGGGCCTGCTTCCACTGCCCAATCTTTCTCCCGAAATGGCGAGGATGCATGCTGAGATGATGCAAGGCACGCTTGCGGCTATCGAAATGGAAGTTTCGATAGCGATTGCTGGGGGGCGTTGGTTGAACGTCGCGACGCGGTTCGAGAAACCGCCGATACAATGGTCATGGACGTCTACTCTGTCATTCGTATTGACATCGGCGGTGCTGCTACTTGCGATCTTCTGGTTTCTTCTGACCCGTTTGACGCGACCGCTGAACGAGCTCGCGGCGGCGGCCGAGGAATTCGGTCGCGGGGGCGGAGAAGGAACGATAACGCCGGTCGGTCCAAGCGAAGTCCGAAACCTGACGATCGCGTTCAACGACATGCAGGCTCGGCTCGCGCGTTTCGTGACCGACCGGACCCGGATGCTTGCCGCACTGGCGCATGATCTGCGCACGCCCCTGACGGCACTGCGGGTACGGGCAGAAATGGTAGACGACTACGAAACGAAAGAGGGTATCTCGACGTCGCTCGATGAAATGCAGGATATGGTTGAGGCCACGTTGGCCTATGCCCGAGGCGTTGGGCAAGGCGAAGACCTGCAGCGCATCGATGTGGCGGAATACCTCTCAGACATTCGAATGGGCACACATGGCGGTCTCGAGCTGCAAATGGGGCCTGAAGCGGTGATGCAGATAAAGCCCAAGGCCATGCGGCGTGCGTTACGCAATCTCATCGACAACGCGCAACGGTACGGGCAGGATCCGGTCCTATCCTGGGATGTGACAGGTGCGGACGTCGAAATCCGGATCGACGACAAAGGACCTGGCATCCCTGAAAGTCATATCGCTGACGTGTTCCAGCCTTTCCAGAGAATCGAACAATCCCGTTCTCTCGACACTGGCGGTCATGGTCTGGGCCTTTCCATCGCTCGTAGTATTGTTCTTGAACACGGCGGGACCATCGAGTTGTTGAACCGTGACGAAGGCGGTCTTCGCGCACGGATAATCCTGCCCCTGGCAATGTCTCATACGTCAATGTCGGAGCAGAATGCGCCAGTCGATCCCGTTGCAGACGGCGCTTTGTCTGCTCAAAGGAGCGAAAACTGATCGGTTCTGTCCGATCCGGCTTTGATACATTTCCTTACAAAAAAGCAGGGCCCGAAGCGTTCCGAGAACCCGCGAGGTTCGATAGAAAACAAAGTGGTCGACATGGATATGAGGCAGAACCATGCAGACAAGAAACCGATTTGCGATTTCCCAGCGAACTTTCACAGGAAGCTTGGGGGCGGCGGTCATGTTTTCGCCATCCATTTTGGCGGCAGAAACCAGCGACGCTGTACGTCGGAACACTTCATCTTTTCGGACCCACGCCTGGGAAGACCACTTTGACACGCTCGGGGTCGGATTGATCATTTCGGACACGTCGTCGAAAGTACTCCAACACTGGACGGCTGATGGAGAAATGCGTCTCTACCCGACCTCTGTACCGCTGTCTGAAGACCTGACGCGGCTCGGCTACACAGAAGTCGTCGAAAAGCGCAAAAACCCAAGCTGGGCGCCGACACCTTCAATGCGCGAGCGGAACCCGGAATGGCCTGCACGTATTCCGGGCGGAGACCCGGAAAACCCGCTTGGAACGCGCGCGCTCTATCTTTCGTGGCAATACTATCGAATTCACGGCACGCAGGATATGCGCAAGATCGGTCGGCACTCCTCAAACGGATGCATCGGCCTCTACAACGAGCATATCGAAGAAGTGTTCGATCGTGTTCCCGTTGGTACTCAGGTCAAGCTGATCTGATGGGAAAGTACACTATCATCGCACTCGCACTGGCCGCATTGCTGGGTTTAGGCTTCTGGTGGTCAGGGAGCGACGACAGCCGCGCCCCGGATGCTGCAAATGTCTCGGATAGCCCTGGTCCGGCAATGGTGGATGTCACGGTTCCTGAAACGCTTTCGGCCAACGCCGAAATCGGAAAAGTGGCTTTTGACGCGAAATGTGCGGTGTGCCATGGCGCAAATGCCGCCGGTCAGGACGGTGTGGCGCCGCCGCTTGTGCACAAGATTTATGAACCCAGTCACCACGGAGACGCAGCGTTTCTGCTGGCGGCGAAGAACGGGGTGCGGGCCCATCACTGGCGCTTTGGAAACATGCCGCCGGTCGAAGGCGTGACAGACGGCGATGTGAAAATGATCATCGCCTATGTGCGTGAGCTGCAACGGGCGAACGGAATCAACTGAGAACCGAGCAGAAGGAGAAGCAACATGAACGCAAGAATTTGGATGACGGCCCTCGTTGCTTCATCAGTTGGCTTGGCCGCATTGGCGCATTCCGGTGCGACCGGTGTGATGAAAGAACGGATGGACGCGATGGGCGAAATGGGCGACGAGATGAAACGTCTCGCACCCATGATGCGCGGTCAGACCGACTATGATCCTGACGTCGTGCGTAGTGCCGCCGATACGATGATCGGCCACGCCGGTACGCAAATGACCGAACTGTTCCCTGAAGGGTCGAATGGAATGCCGTCCGAGGCCCTGGATGCGATCTGGGAAGATTGGGAGGAGTTTGCGGCGCTGGCGGAAGCGCTCCGGACCAGTGCTGAAGGCATGAAACTGGCGGCTGACAATGGTTTGGCAGGACCGGGCGAAATGCCCGGCGGCGGCATGATGGGATCCGGCCAAGGCATGATGGGAACCGGGAAGACCATGATGGGCGCGGGGCAAGGCATGATGGGCGGCGCCCCGACGCAGATGATGACCACAGAGATGTTGGCGGAAATGCCGGTCAACGCCGGATTCATGGCTGTGACGCAGACCTGTTCTGCCTGCCACCAGAAATTCCGCGCTGAGGAAAACTGACGAATGCGTCGGCTTGCGCGCGCCGCTCTTTTACTGTGTGTCATCGGGGGCGCCAGCGGTGTTGGGCTCGTGGCATGGCCGATTGGTGTCGAGCCGCCGAGCACGTTGGAGAGTCTGGAGGGAAATGTCGATCGCGGCGCGTATCTGGCGCGCGCTTCCGGCTGTATCGCCTGCCACAGCAATTTCGAGGCAGGTGGCGCACCTTTGGCCGGGGGCGCACCGCTGGAGACCGACTTCGGGACATTCTACCCGCCGAACCTGACGACCGATCCCAATCATGGGATGGGGGCCTGGACAATTTCCGACTTCGCGCGGGCGGTCCGCCAGGGCGTCTCGCCCAGGGGTGATCCCTATTATCCGACTTTCACTTACCCTTTCTACGCAGGGTTCACGGACCAAGACATCGCCGACCTCTGGGCCGCATTCCAAACCGTTCCTGCCGTTCCGGAACCCTCGCCTGAACACGACACTGGTTTCCCATTCGATCAACGTTGGGGATTGAAGATCTGGCGCGCCGCCTACCTTTCGGAGCCGGATACGAGCCCGGAGGTAGGCCGGAGCGAGGCCTGGAACCGCGGGAAGTGGTTGGTCAGAGGGGCTGCGCATTGCGGAGCGTGTCACACGGACCGGAACTTGGCCGGCGCGCGGATCGCGACCCGCATCTTTGCCGGAAACGATAGCTTGCCAGGTGGCAAGAGCGCACCCTCCATTCTGTCCGCCGATTTACAGGCTGGAGGCTGGGACGCGGACAGTCTGGCCTATGCCCTGCGCACCGGAATCACGCCTGAAGGGGATGTTTTCGGCGGCAGCATGGCAGAAGTCGTCAACTATGGAACAGCCTTTCTAAGCGATGCCGACCTCGCTGCGATGGCGAGCTATATCATGGACAACGATTTGTCCGGGAACTGAGAGCACTTAATGACCCTGAAACTCAACCGAAGACAGTTCATCGCAACGGGAACAGCATTCGCTGCCCTTGGTGCGAGAAGTGCAGCGGCCGCTGCGCCTGAGTTGAACGCGCGTGTCGCCGATATTCAGCTTCTACCGGAGGACTACGGCTCAACGCGTATCTGGGGCTTTGAAGGCATGGCGCCGGGGCCGGAAATCCGGGTGGCGCAGGGTGCTCGGGTGCAAAAGCGATTGGTGAACGGCCTTCCCGATGCAACGGCGACACACTGGCATGGCATCCGCATCGACAATGCCATGGATGGTGTAGCCGGTCTCACCCAAGAGGCGATCGCTCCCGGAACATCATTCGATTACGATTTCACCGTACCCGATGCCGGGACCTACTGGTACCACGCGCACAACCGCTCGTTCGAGCAGGTGGCGCGCGGCCTTCATGGCGCTTTGATCGTCGAAGAGCCCGACCCCCTCGACATCGATCACGACGACGTCCTGATCCTCGACGATTGGCTTATCGATCCCGAGACCGCTCAGATCGCTGACACCTTCGGCGCGATGCATGATCTAAGCCATGCGGGGCGGCTCGGGAACTACATCACGACAAACGGCAAATATAATCTGTCCAAAACGGTCAAGCGTTACGACCGGCTTAGGCTGCGCCTGATCAATGCATCGAGCGCGCGCATCTTTCAGTTGGCGCTGGACGGTCTTGAGGGCTGGATTGTCGCGCTGGATGGCATGCCGCTGGACCAGCCACGGAAGGTCGAGGAAACCTTCCTGTTGGCTCCCGCGCAGCGACTCGACCTGATCGTCGATGTTACTGCCGAGACGGGCGGGGCCGGACATATCGTCCGGCTTGATCGGGATGAGAGCTTTTCGCAGGTGGCCTTCGAAGTGACGGGAGACGGCACCAAGTCGCGAAGACCCGCGCCGGGGCCGCTGCCACCGAACGACTACACCATGCCCCAACTGGCTGAGGCGCGCGACCTGAATCTGCTCATGGAAGGTGGCGCGATGGGCGGCATGCGTGGCGCGATGATGGACGGGCGGATGTCGTCGATGCGCGACATGATGCAATCTGGAAACTTCTGGGCGTTCAATGGAAGTGTCGGTGGCATGGACGGTGCGCGGCTTGCGTCCTTGTCGCACGGCGAAACGGTGCGTCTGAAGATCACCAATGACACTGCGTTCCCCCACGCAATGCACCTGCATGGTATGCACTTCCACGAGATTGCGCCCGATGGCAGCCTCGGACCGCTTCGGGATACGACGTTGCTGGAGCGCGGCCAGGTCCGCGACATCGCCTTTGTGGCGGACAACCCCGGCAAGTGGCTGCTGCATTGCCACATGCTGTCGCACGCGGCCGCTGGCATGATGACCTGGATCGAGGTCGCATGATCCGGGGAACGACAATCCTCGGGGCCGTTTTCGTCCTTGTTGCCTTAGCCGGAGCCTATTTCTGGACGGCGGATGCAGCAGGCTCCGGTCCTGGTGTGATGCCAAAAGACGTGGATCTTGCGGCGGGTGAAGCGCTGTACGCTGAGAATTGTGCGGCCTGCCATGGAGCTAATCTGGAAGGACAGGACGACTGGCAGAGCCCGGGCGAAGACGGTCGCCTGCCGGCACCCCCGCACGACGAGACCGGCCACACCTGGCATCACGGGGATCAGGTGCTTTTTGAGTACACGAAGCTTGGGGGACGTGCGCTGATGGCGGCTCAGGGTATGGAATTCGACAGCGGCATGCCTGGTTTCGGGGATCAGCTTTCCGATCAGGAGATCTGGAACATTCTTGGATACATCAAGTCGACATGGCCGGAGCGCGTACAGGAGATGCAAGCCGTGCGGACCGAAGGCGAGACGCGGAAGAGGGGAAATTGACATGAAGTTGGTTTGGAAGCTGGTGGCGGTGACGGCCCTGATCGTCCCGATTGCGGCGCAAGCGGAGACATTGAGCGAAGATCGCGTTAAGGAACTTGTCCTCGAGGCCATACGCGAAAATCCCGAGATCGTTCTCGAAGCGGTGCAGATCATCGAACAGCGGGAACAGCAGCGCCAGGCCGAGGCTGCGGCAACTGTTCTTTCCGACAATCGCGACCTGTTGGAAAACGACCCGAATGCCCCGGTCTTGGGCAACCCCGACGGTGATGTGACGGTCGTTGAATTTTTCGACTACAATTGCCCCTACTGCCGTCGCGTGAAGCCTCACATTGAAGCATTGCTCGAAGAAGATCCGAATGTCCGGCTGGTCTATCGGGAGTGGCCGATCCTTGGCGACGGGTCTGTCTTTGCTGCGCGCGCCGCGCTCGCGTCGCGGGAGCAGGGCAAGTACGAAGAGTTTCATTGGGCTCTGATGGGAATGGCGGGGCGAGCCGAAGAAGCTTCCATCATTCAGGTCGCGGAACAGGTCGGCCTGGATATCGCGCAGCTGCGGCGCGACATGGAGGCGCCGGAAATCGACGCGCATATCGCGGCGTCGATGGAACTCAGCCGCGCGCTTGGCTTTAACGGCACGCCGTCATTCGTGATCGGCGATGCGCTTGTGCCCGGTGTCATCGAGGCCGACCAGATGATCCGACTTGCCGAGGAAGCCCGCACCGCGAGGCAGTAGTCGCAGAAAAATTGCAAGCGCGAGAAGATCCGGCTCCAAGCTTAGGCCGTTAAGAGAATGGACGCAGATAAGATGAGTGAAAGAGATACACCGATGACGCGCTTGCCGCGACGACACTTTATAATCGGAGCAGCCATGCTTTTTTCAGGACCTCTCGCCATGCCTCTGGCAGCAGCACCCTCATCTCCCCGCGACATGTGGGATGTCTGGGATGAGCAAGTTACTCCGTCTGGATATGAGCCATCATCATCCAATCCATGGGGGGTTCATCCACGTTTTCTGCCAGTTCGCGTCGAGGCAAAGTCTGGCCTTGTCCCGGGTGACATCCATGTCGATGCCGTTGCGCGGTACCTGTATCATATTGAGCCGGGCGGCAGCACTGCCATGCGCTACGGCGTAGCGATCGCGCGCGGGTCACTGTACGAACCAGGCGTCTACACGATCCGGCGCAAGGCCAAATGGCCGACTTGGCGTCCAACAGACAACATGATTGCACGTGATCCAGACCTGTACGCGCAGCATGCGGACGGAATGGACGCAGGCCCGACCAACCCTTTAGGTTCGCGTGCGCTCTATCTATACGTCGGGAACAGGGACACCTATCTGCGTATTCATGGTTCACCGCAGCCGAGATCGATCGGCGGTCGCGCGAGCTCTGGATGTGTCCGCATGATCATGGCGCATATCAATGATCTCTATCCGAAAGTGGAAACTGGCAAGACCGCGCATCTCTATCCGCCCGAAAATGTGATCGGCGGCTGAACTCCACGCCCTTGCGCTGACGGTATCTGGAATTAACTGGCGGCTTGGCAAATAGGATTGCCTTGGGATGTTCTCAACGGGAGCCACGTCGCTTCGACAGGACCATCGTGTAGATACCAGAAGCAATTGTCATTCGGATCGAGCCGCACCTTGGTGAGATTCTGATAGGATGCAGCGAGTCCGACAAGTGGTTCGGGCAATTCCGTGAAGGCCCCGTCCGCATCGACCGCTGGTGTTGTGGCGCAACCAGCTAATGCCAGCATGACAGCCACCATGTTCAAGGCTGTATAGGTCGGTCTCGTCCGAACCCTCATCATTACTGGCTGTCCTCCAGGGCAGTCGAAGGATACCCCGCAGCCGCGAGAACTTGAGCAACGGCATCAGAGGAGACGGTCGTATCTATCTCTGCGGTCCGCGCGTCTAAGTCCGTCCGAAGGGTTGCAGTCGGGTCCGCGGCTTTCAGCGCCTTTTCGATCGAGGCCACACAGTGGCCGCAGCTCATATCAGGGACGTGGAATTTCATGCGAGGTCCTTTTGTTTATTGGAGATCAGATAGAGATTCCAGCTGGTGGAAGGTCAAGAAAAGAAATTGGCGACGAGAAAACTACATCCTGCCCCTTGAGCTTCCAGTCACTGGAAACCCTATATCTGGATCGAAGCCAATTCGAAGGGATTCGACATGACCCATAACAAGCAGACCACTCTCAGCATCGAAGGCATGTCCTGCGCGTCATGCGTGGGTCGCGTCGAAAATACACTTTCGGCGCTGTCCGGCGTCTCGGATGTCTCGGTCAACCTGGCTGCCGAGCAGGCACGCCTGTCGGTCGATAGATCAGACCGATTGCAGGATGCAGCCCAAGCGCTCGACAAGCTTGGGTACCCGGCGCGCACGTCCCGGATCACCCTGAATATCGCGTCGATGTCTTGCGCGTCCTGTGTCGGGCGGGTCGACAAGGCCCTCGCGGATGTGCCGGGGGTGGTGTCGGTTACCGTGAACCTCGCGGCGGAAACTGCGGTGGTCGAGTATCTCGAAGGTGCTGTCACACCTGCCGACCTGATGGCTGCAACGTCTGATAGTGGCTACCCTTCAGAAGTCGCAGAGGCGAACGCCAGCCAATCACGCGTCGAACGCAAGGCTGAGGAAGCCGATGCGTTGCGCCGCAACGTCCTGCTCGCGGCTGGCCTGGCCCTGCCGGTCTTCGTGCTGGAGATGGGATCGCACCTTATCCCCGCCTTCCACATGGTAATTGAAAACAGCATCGGGACGCAGAGATCGTGGATCATCCAGTTTGTTCTGGCCACCATCGTACTCTTCGGTCCGGGCCGACATTTCTTCACCAAGGGTATACCGGCGTTGCTGCGCGGCGCACCGGACATGAACAGTCTCGTCGCCGTCGGAACGGGAGCCGCCTGGAGCTACTCGGTTGTCGCCACCTTCCTGCCCAGTCTTCTGCCCGAGGGCGTGCGCGCGGTCTACTTCGAGGCCGCTGCCGTCATCGTTGTGCTGATCCTGATCGGACGCTGGCTGGAGGCGCGCGCCAAGGGGCGGACGGGTGCGGCGATCCAGGCGCTTCTGGGGCTGCAGGTCCGCACAGCGCGGGTGCTGCGTGATGGCGAGACCGTCGAGGTGGACGTCGATGCACTGAGCGTTGGCGATACGATCCTCGTGCGCCCGGGCGAGCGCATTCCGGTTGATGGAGAGGTCGCCGACGGTACGAGCAATGTCGACGAAAGCATGATCACCGGTGAACCTGTTCCCGTGGCCAAGGCTGCTGGCGCTACTGTCACCGGTGGCACAGTCAACGGCACGGGCAGCCTGACCTTCCAGGCGTCGCGCGTCGGTGCTGACACGACGCTCGCGCAGATCATCCGCATGGTCGAGGACGCGCAGGGTGCCAAGCTGCCGATTCAGGGGCTCGTGGACCGGGTCACGCTCTGGTTCGTGCCGGCTGTCATGGCCCTGGCCGCCCTGACGGTGGTGGTCTGGATCGTGGTTGGCCCTGACCCGGCGCTGACCTTTGCGCTGGTGGCCGGGGTTTCAGTGCTCATCATCGCGTGTCCCTGTGCCATGGGCTTAGCCACCCCCACCTCTATCATGGTGGGAACGGGCCGGGCGGCCGAGATGGGCGTGCTGTTCCGCAAAGGAGACGCCCTACAGGAGTTGTCGAATGTCGACGTGGTCGTGCTCGACAAGACCGGAACCGTGACGGAAGGTAAACCTACGCTCACAGATGTGGTTGTCGCCAAAGGGTTCGACCGCGAGACCGTGCTCGCCCAGATCGCCGCCGTAGAGGACCAGTCGGAGCACCCGATCGCCGAAGCCATCGTCCGTGGTGCGCGAAGCGAAGGTATCAGTGTTCCGTCTGCCTCGGGCTTCTGGTCAGTCACCGGCTACGGGGTCGCGGCCATGGTCGACGGTCAGGAGGTCATGGTCGGCGCAGATCGCTACATGCTCCGCGAGAATGTCGATATCTCCGGTTTCGTCGAAACCGAAAGGGATTTGGCTGGTCGCGGCCGCACCGCGCTCTATGCGGCGGTTGACGGCAAATTGGCCGCCGTCATCGCGGTTGCCGATCCTGTGAAACCCGCGAGCCGCGCGGCGATCTCCGCCTTGCACGACCGTGGCTTTCAGGTCGCCATGATTACCGGCGACAAGCAGGAGACGGCCGATGCCATCGCCCGCGAGACCGGCATCGACCATGTGATCGCCGGCGTGTTGCCGGACGGAAAGGTCGCGGCACTCGATGACCTACGGGCAGGGGGGCGCAAGATTGCCTTCGTGGGCGACGGCATCAACGACGCTCCGGCTCTGGCGCATGCCGATGTCGGCATCGCCATCGGCACCGGTACGGATGTCGCGATCGAGTCTGCCGATGTGGTGCTGATGTCCGGCGACCTGCGCGGCGTTGTGAACGCGGTGGAGGTGTCACGGCGTACGATGTCGAATATCCGGCAGAACCTCCTCTGGGCCTTCGGCTATAACGTGGCGCTGATCCCAGTGGCCGCGGGTGTGCTTTATCCGGCATTCGGGCTCTTGCTGTCGCCGGTTTTCGCAGCGGGCGCGATGGCGATGTCGTCGGTATCGGTCCTGACCAATGCCCTCCGGTTGCGCCGTATCGCCCCCGCAATGAGCGAACGACGCCCCGCTGAGAAGCATGTCCCGCAGACCCGGACCCAACCGGCGGAATAGGAGGCCTGAACCCATGAACATCGGAGAAGTCGCGGAACGCTCGGGCATCCCGCCGAAGACCATTCGCTATTACGAGGACATCGGGCTGGTGCGACCGCAGCGTAGCGGCAATGGCTACCGGGCGTTTCGCGAAACCGATCTGCACAAGCTCGCATTTCTTGGACGCGCGCGCGCGCTTGGATTTTCCATCGAGGACTGTCGGACCTTGCTCAGTCTATATGAGGACGAAAGCCGGGAAAGTGCTCAGGTCAAGGCGGTCGCCGAAGAACACCTGACAGCGATTGACGACAAGATCGCGCAGCTTCAATCCATGCGCGAAACGCTCTCGCATCTGGTCAGGTCCTGCCACGGCGACCATCGCCCGGATTGCCCGATCCTAAGCGATCTGGCGGGCAACGCTGGCGTTGCGGAGGGCGCGTGATTTCTTCTGGCCATCAGTTGTCACGTTGCCGCTCTGAGGATGCATCTTGCAGAGCGTCCATGACGATAGCTTGGGTCAGGAGTTCGGGTAAAACAATGCCGGACGGCGCCGCTGGCCCGAACACGATGTTGAAAGGAATGCCGTAGCGTCCGTGGCGTTCGAGAAAGCGGGCGATTTCGTCATCCGGTCGGGTCCAGTCGGCCTGCATGGCAACTACCGTGTCGTCGCTCAACCTAACAGCAATCGGATCACGATCCAGAACGAGCTTTTTGTTACCCTTGCAGGTGAGGCACCAATCCGCCGTGACATCCACAAAGACGGTCTGGCCTTCTGACACGTATCTTGCGATCTGCTGCGGCTCGAACGCCTGCCAGTAGGTGTTTGCTGTCGGATTTTCGGGCTTCGATTGTGCCGTGAATAGGCCGACTGCGATCAGCGGTGTGATGAGACTTGCAGCGATCAGACTGCGCCAGAAAGTTCCGCGTAGCCCAGCTGGCGTTAGCAGTAAGATCAGAACAGCGGTGCAGGCGGCGACCAGCGCAGCGGCAGACCACCCGACTACTCCGACAAGTACGAATAGCAGCCATCCGGCGGTCGCCAGCAGAAGAAACCCGAGCCCGGCCTTGACGAGCAGCATCCAACGGCCAGGGCGGGGCAAACGCTCGACCAGGGCGGGGCGCGCCGCAATGAACAGGTAGGGCGACGCCAGTCCGACCCCGAGAGCGGTGAAGACGACGAGCACATCGGTGGTGCCGCCTGCCAAGGCAAAGGTGATCGCCGTCCCAAGGAATGGCGCAGAACACGGGGTTGCCAAAACGGCGGCAAGCAGACCAGTGCCGAAGTCAGCTGCATACCCGGAATTTGCACTGTTCGCCCCGAGGCGATTCTGGATGCCAGACGGCAGGGCAATCTCAAACAAACCGAACAAGTTGGCTGCAAAAGTGGCAATCACGATAAACATCAGTGCTACGAAGACGGGATTCTGGAACTGGATACCCCAGCCGACCGACACGCCGACCCATTTGAGACCGAGAACGAAGACGGCGAGCATCCAGACGAATGTCAGAACACCCATGGCCGCAAACAGAAACCCGTTCCTAACGATCCGTTGAGATTGACCTGATGCTTTAAGAACCGAAGCGAGCTTGATCGACAGGACAGGCAATACACAGGGCATCACGTTCAGGATCAGACCTCCCAGAAAGGCGATCGCAGCGATCGTTGCCAACTGAAGTGCGCTCGTGCTCGAAGATGCTCGTTCATAGGGTGGGGTCGGGACTTCAGCACCCAAAACCACTGGAGCTGTGACCGCCCGTCCCCTATCTGTCACCGTCAGGCGTGGTGTCGCATGATTGTCCGACCATGCGTTCAGCGGGATGCGAGCCCAAAGCTCTGATCGGTCATGGCTGAGCCGGATATCTGGCTTGCCAAACGTCACGAGAGGCCCGAATTCGGGGAAAACATCGACGGTCTGAAATGGTCGGTCGCTTTCGGCTGTCACAACGAGTGCAGAAGGCTTCTCGTCACGGGCCACGGCCGTGATCCTGATATCGCTTTCGGCCACGTCCGACGGGACGCGCGCGACGAAAGTTGCGATTGCGTCGGCAGACGCCTGATCGATGCCAGTGCCGCTCGGCATATCCAGGGTCAGGTCGAAGGCATACGGGACACAGACATCGGAACATGTCAGGAGCGTCACGCTGGCGCGAAGTTGCAAGGGCTTGCCACGGTCTTTCAGCGTCGCTCGGATCGGCAGGACGACTAAGCCAGAATATCCGAAGTTCTCGATGCCGAAGGCCTCAAAGCGTTCTGGTGCAGGCCACAGAATTTCCGCAGAGGCGAGATTGGACGAGCCTTCCCAGTCAACTTCCGGCGCCAGACCGACTTCGCCGGGGGTTCTCCAATAACCCTTCCAGCCTTCGCCATATTCGAGAACCAGTCCGAGAGAGACGGAGGCCGCGTCTGGTGTGATGCCATCTTCGGCCGAAATCAGGCGCGCGGCGACTGCCGGATTTTCAAAAACATTCGACTCGGCGGCTCGAGCGACATCCAGATGTGCGAGCGAAACCCAAACTGCGAACAGGGCCACAATGCGCGTCACGAGCCATTTCAATCGCTGTGTCACCGCCTCTTTCGCCATTCAGCGCAGCGCTTGTGGCATCGCTGCGAGTGCCGTTTCTAGATCGGTGATCGGCAAACCACGCGCGATCCAACCGGGACCGCGGCGCGAGCCAAGCATTCCCTCAGCGACATCGATAAAGCCGGTATATCCGGCACGTTTGAGGACTGCCAATAGCTGCGCACTGCGACCGCCAGTGGCGCAGATCAGCGCGACGGGCCGTCCAGCAGCGAGATCACGTGCCGCCAAAAGCCGCTGTTCAAAGCCTCGCTCATGCATGCTGACCGGCCATGCGCCCTTCGCAAGACCCGTCTCTGCCCATTCGGCACGGGAGCGAACGTCCAGCAGAGTTATTGCTTCCTCGTCGAGCGCCCCGGCAACTTCTGGTGCCGACCAGATTTCACGCGTCGCGGCCCAGGCAAGGCCAGGCAACACCATCGCAGTGCCGAGCGCGCAGAACTGTCTTCTATTCATGGTGTCTCCAATTCTCGTCGCGCTTGCACGACTCTAAGACCAAGACGGATCACACTGAAACGCATGCTGCGTTCCAACCCTCTTCTCGTTCCAGTTCGATGATATTTCGGACCATTTTGTCGCTGATCTGCCCTTGAACAACCGTACGACCAATGACCAGTGCCGGCGTTCCAACAAAGGCGAACACGCGTGCAAGCGCTGAGCTGTTTTCCAACTCCCGAACAACCTCGGAACTCTCCATGTCCAAGAGCAAACGATCTTCATCGACTCCAAGATCTCCTGCGAGACGCGAAAGATACTCCGGCGTTGCTTGGAAGGGCGTTGTCATCAGCCTCTCGTGAAAGGCGACATACGCGCCCTGACGCTTTGCCGCGAGGGCTGCCTTAGCAGCCAGATTCGAGCTATCACCCAACAAGGGAAGCTCGTGCCACGCGACTGCAACTTCGTTTGGCATCGCGTCGGTCATTTCCGCGAGCCGCTTCGTCTGAATGCGGCAGTACGGGCAGTAGTAGTCTGAGAATGAAGCGATCGGCACCCTTGCAGGATTGGTTCCAAGTTCGCCGTAAAGAGCGTCACAGACGTTGTTCGATACGCGCTCGAATGCAGCCTCCTTTCGAGCGATGACGGCATCGCTTTCGCGCGCACCCAGCCCCACGAAGGGATCAAAACCGCCTGACGTGTCGCCGGCGACATACTTCCTAAAGCCAGCGGGGTTATCGAGCGGCTCGAGTTCCAGTTTTTCAGGCAAAAGCGACGGCACTGTGCGCAGAGCCGCGTATCCTGCGACAATCGCACCGAGTGTAATGAGCGTCGATCGCTTTCCAGAATCCATGTCCCAACTTCACCTACCTCTGACTGAGACTCGCAGTACCGCTATGTTCGGGCCATGGTCAACTTTACAAACTGATACATTTCTTGCCGTGAAAACAGGCTGTTGACCGGGTATCAAAGGCTGGGGTCGATGGTCAGCGACGCCATATGGACCAGGAGGTGAAAATGTATCGATTTGGAGTTTTTGCAGCGCTGTTCGCAACACCTGCCATGGCTGATCCAGACGGCTACGGGCACATGTCGGGCTGGGGATATGAGATGGGCATGATGTTCGGTCCTATCCTTTGGATTGTTGTTCTGGGATTGGTTTTTGCGGGTGTCGTTTGGTTCGTTCGCAACACGGATGGTGGAGCGGCCAGGCACGGAAAGTCCGACGCGATGACGGAACTCGATTTGCGTTTCGCGAAGGGCGAAATAGACGCTGAGGACTACACGGCTCGAAAGAAGTTGCTGACAGGCGAATAGCCATGCGGATAAAGGCATGGCGCACAGGCTTAGGCTATTCGCTCAATGAACTTTGGGTCCAATCAATCTGAGTAAGAGAGGCATAAGTGACAGGCAAACAACTCGGAATGCTCGCTGCCGGGGGCTCCGCTGTACTTCTTCTGGCCGCATTCGTTTTTCAGGCACTTGGATATGCACCGTGCGCGATGTGCATCTGGCAAAGGTACCCTCATGCCGTGGCGATTGGGGCGGGGGTGTTTTTGGCCATTGGACTTGCTCCATTGGTTTTCCTAGCTATTGGCGCCGCGTCCGCAACGACGACCGCCGTAATCGGAGTGTACCACACGGGTGTCGAACGTGACTGGTGGCAAGGGCCTACATCTTGCACCGGCTCCGGGCTGGATCTCTCGAATCTGACCGGGTCGGATCTGCTCCCATCAGCATCGTCGGGTCCGTCCAACCTGGTCATGTGCGACGAGGTCGCCTGGGAGTTCCTTACTCTGTCAATGGCAAGCTGGAACGCTCTTTGGAGTGTGGTGCTTGCCGGGATCTGGGTTCTGGCGATTGTGCAAGTAATCACCCATAGAAAGTTGCTTCAGTCAGCAACGTCGTCCTAGGCTTGCAGACGAACCAAGACGGTCGCCAGAGCTGTCAGGCAGATCGCCTCGGCCGCAAAAATCAAAAGCGCGAATGCGACTGGTCCGATAGGTTCGGGAAAGAAGCGGACGACCGGTGCGAGACGTGCCGAGCGCCGGACCGCTGAAACGTACAGAGGGATGGCGCTTACCAAAGTCGCATAGAGATAGACCCCCGAGATGTTCTCGAAGAGCGCGGAACGCGCAAGTGTCGGTGCGACGACCCGCAAAGCTGTCGCACGGCTTCCTCCGAACGATCCATACCAGTCGGATGAAACGACGTAGATCAAGGCATGAAGGCCAAAGAACAGGGCAAGTCTCAAGAAGAAATCGACGGCGATATAGGCCGCCGGATCGCGATTGTTTTGCGTCCGTTCGTGCGAAAGTGCGAAAAGAAAAAAACCAACATAGTTGATAATCACGACTACTGGCAAACCGTTCGTCAAAACCTGTCTCAGAAAACGCCTCAGGGAGGGGCCGCCGTCTGCCAAAGCGGATGCGAAACCAGGCGAAAGCAGAACGTAAAGCGCCAGCACCGGCAATAATCCTGCCAGACTGAAGAGCAGAACGTTTCTGACGAATTGCAATCCCGGCATACGGGTTGAGAAGTATCGTTCCAATCGACCGGACCAAGTTCGAGTTTGGTACGTAGTTTAGGCTTGATCGAGGCGAGTTGGCCATGGCGGATCGAACCGATTGTCACGCAGAATCAAAGTCGCAGCCATTTCGCTCGTGAAAATCTTGTGCAACTTGAAGTGGGCTCTGCAGAGCGCAACAAGATTACCATCTGCTCGCACCCCGTTGATTGTGACTTTGTCCGTTGCCGGCGGATTTCCAGATCCATCTTCGCTGCACGCTGCATGAATGGCCGGTTTTCCGAACCACTTGGCAATTTTGAAAACTGTGCAATTGCGGCGATTTCCGTGCTGCGAGCGCGCGCAGCGAGAAGATCGAATTCACAGGTTGGGCTCGAAGCCCGAATTCGCCGCGCAAGGAACGAAGGTCCGCTGTCCGGAAACGTGCCAGACTTTGCAAATGTCGCTATCTGCGCAAAGCCGCCATAGCGCCGCGGTACAGAGGGTGCACAGCCGGTGTACGGGGGGTGTACGGATGGCACCCCCCGGATTCCCACTCTAACCGACGATATTGAACTCCGGGCCGTAGGGGTAGCCGGTGATGTTCTCGTTGCCGTCCTCGGTGATCACCAGGATGTCATGTTCGCGGTAGCCGCCCGCTCCGGGCTGACCTTCCGCGATGGTCAGCATCGGCTCCATCGAGATGACCATGCCCGGCTCCAGCACCGTGTCGATATCCTCGCGCAGCTCAAGGCCCGCCTCGCGCCCATAGTAGTGGGACAGCACCCCGAAGGAGTGCCCATAGCCGAAGGTGCGATATTGCAGAAGGTCGCGCTCTTCAAAGAAGGCATTGATCTTATGGGTGATTTCGGCGCAGCTTGACCCGGATTTCAGCAGCGAGATGCCGTATTCATGGGCGGCGACATTGGCCTGCCAGACCTTCAGGCTGTCGGGATCGACCTCTCCGACGAACAGGGTCCGCTCCAGCGCGGTGTAATAGCCCGAGATCATCGGGAAGGTGTTAAGCGACAGGATATCGCCGCGCTGTAGCTTGCGTGCAGTCACCGGGTTGTGGGCGCCATCGGTGTTGATGCCCGACTGGAACCAGACCCAGGTGTCGCGGTATTCGGCATCCGGGAAGCGTTTGGCGATCTCCAGCTCCATCGCATCCCGCCCCGCCATCGCCACATCGATCTCACGCACCCCCTCGCGGATCGCATCGCGGATGGCATAGCCGCCCACATCGGCCACCGCGGCACCAGCACGGATCAACTCGATCTCGGCAGGCGATTTATGCATGCGCTGGCGCATGGTCGGCTCGTAAAGGTCAATCATCTCAGCCGGTTGCAGGAAAGCTTCGAGTTTGCCCTTTTGCAGCAGGGTCAGGTGATCACTCTCATACCCCACCCGCGCACCAGAGCCTGCAACAGACAGGATCGCGCGCCAGAAATTGTCGCGCTGCCAGTCTGTATAGGTGATGTTGTCGCAAAAACAGCGCCGCCAGGGCTGGCCCGCATCGATACCGGCGCTGATGGTGACGGCGGTATCGGCTGTCACAACCAGACCGTAGGGACGGCCAAAAGCGCAGTAGGTAAAGCCCGAATAATACGAGATATTATGCATCGAGGTGAAGACGGCGGCGGAAACGCCTGCCTGCTCCATGATCTTGCGCAGGCCCGCAATGCGCGCCTCATACTCGGCCACGGGGAATTGCAACGGCGCCTTTTCGCCATTGTGAAAACGGTACATGTCAGGACGTGCAGTCATGCTGGATCCTTCCTTTGC
>Ga0098070_100104_pt1 | contig 52766 bp, 51 predicted proteins | sample 28_taG_FD_75063 | JGI IMG/M metagenome (GOLD analysis project Ga0098070, IMG submission 75063) | Marine viral communities from Cariaco Basin, Caribbean Sea - 28_WHOI_OMZ | ecosystem: Environmental > Aquatic > Marine > Oceanic | place: Caribbean Sea: Cariaco Basin | collected 2014-11-12
AAAAGGATCAGACAGATCACCGAGAAGACCCCGCCAAAGAAGCTGGCTGAATAGGCAAGGCTGAGGGCGCGGCGTGGCTCTCCGCGCGCGGTCATCGGGTAGCCGTCATAGGTGGTCAGCGCATTGACGGCGGTGCCGGGCGTGTTGATCAGGATCGCCGGGATCGCGCCGCCGTACATCGACGAGCCATAGATCCCCAGAAGCACCGTGAGGCCGACGATGGGATCCATCGAGAATGTCGCGGGCAGCAGGATCGCAATGGCCACCGCCGGTCCGACCCCGGGAATGGCACCGATCAAGACGCCGCCCACCGACCCTGCCAGCAAGGCCAGCGCCACGTCCCAGCGCATCAGGATCTCGATTGCAGAAAGGATAAGGTCCATCAGGGATCCCGTCGAATTGAAGGCCTAGAGGTAGAGAATGGCAAAACTGCGCAAGGGACCCGGCAGGTATTCATAAAGCAGCGCGCCCGGAATGCGCACCGAGAGCAGCCCCTTGAAGACCAGCACCACCACAACGGCAAAGCCCACGCTTATCCACAGCATCCGCGGGCTGCGATAGCCCATGCGCCACGTGAGTAGCGGTACAAAGACCAGCGTCACCGGCAGGTAGCCGACAATGGGCACCAACAGGACATAGCCCATGAACCAAAGGACATACTCCAGCGCCTGGCCCCAGCGGCGCGCCTCCCAGCCGTCATGGCGCGTCACCCGCCGCCAGGGCAGCCGGTAGAGATGCAAGCCCCCGAGCAGCACCATGCCGCCAAGCGCCACGCCGGGCCAGAAGCGGGGCTGGGCAAAGAACTTGGTCTTTTTCACCCAAGCGGTCTGATCCCCGATCAGCGCCAGCAGCAGCGCCGAAAGCCCCACAAGGGCGAGCGCAAAGATCAGCTGCCCGCGCCGGGGTCCGGGGAAACGGCGTTCGCGTTCTGTGGTCATTGGGAGGGATCTTTTTGTCGCGCGGAAACAAAAGAACGGGACGCCCGAAGGCGCCCCGATCCGGGAGGAGGCGTTATTCGAGGATGGAACCGATGCGGTCCATGGTCTCGATGTCATTGGCCACGCGGGCGGCACTGTCATCGGCACCTTGCCAGTAGACCAGCGCGCCGGTTTCCTTGGCGACGGCCTGGGCGCGTTCGCTCATGACGGTTTTCTCGGCCACGGCGATGATCTTGTCGCGCACGTCCTGCGGCGTGTCCTTGGTCACGAAGAGACCGTTCCACAGCGCGATGTTGAGGCTTTCGTCCAGCTCGCCAATCGCAGGCGCATCGGGCACCAGCGGAATGCGTTCATCGGTGATGGAGACCAGCACCTTCACGTCATCAAGGCAAGGCAGGATCAGCTGCAGCGTGGTGTTGATCACATCCGCATCGCCCGATGCCAGCGTGTTACAATCAAGCGCGTCAAAGGCCGCGTCAGAGCCCCACTCGAAGCCTGCGTTCTTGGCAAAGGCCTTGGTCACCTGGGTCGGGGTCAGCACATCGCCGAAATGACCCAGCGCCACATCGTTCTCTTTGGCGTAGGCAGCCAGTTCCTCCATCGAGGAATAGGGCGCATCGCCCGAGGTGGCGATCACAAAGGGATAGGTCAGAAAGATGCCAAGCGGGTCGAACTTTGCCGGGGTCAGCGGCGGGATGTCGATCTGGTGGCCGACAACCGGCACGCCGATCACGAAGGAGCCGATGGTGTAGCCATCAGCGGGCGCATTGGCGACCTCGATCGCGCCCGGGAAGGGACCGCCGCCGCCGCCGGGCTTGTTCACCACCGCTGCCGCAACGCCATATTCCGCCTGGAAGTCCTCGGCGATCATCCGCGTCAGCACATCCTCCAGATCACCCGGAGGCCAGGGCACGATAAAGTTCACCGGCTTTTCCGGATACTCGGCCTGCGCCGCAACGGCGCTAAGGCCAAGGGCGGCGGCTGCCGCTGCGCCTTTGACGATGGTGGTCAGTTTCATTGCAAGTCTCCCGGTTGCTGTCAGTTGGGGTCGGCTTATTATTGGTTCATTATTCGAACCATTGGTTTGAATTTAGATTGACAGCCTCCCCGGTTATCTGTCAACAAATTTGAAAGGCCGAGGCGGAAATTCCTTGGCCTTGCCTGATCACACAGCATTTACGGGATCGCCGCGCCACATGGGTACAGTCTCCAAAGCCTTGTCATTGCTGACATATTTCAACCACGGCCGGACCGAGATCGGTCTCAGCGACCTCACGCGCCTGTCGGGGATGAACAAGGCGACCGTGTATCGGCTGATGGGCGAGTTGCAGGAATCAGGCTTTGTCGAACAGGCAGATGGGGACCGCTCCTACCGGCTGGGGCCGCAAGTTCTGCGCCTTGCCGCCCTGCGCGAAGCGGCTGTTCCGATCCTGTCGGTGTCACGCCGGGTGCTGAAGGATCTGAGCGAGGAAACCGGCGAGACCACGCACCTGTCGCTGGTGCAGGGCAGTCAGCTCAACTCGCTCAGCCATGCCTATTCGCCGCGCCATGCCACCCGCGTAATGATGGAGGACGCCGAGGTTCTAACCTATCACGGCACCGCCTCCGGCCTTGCGGTGCTGGCCTTTGCCGAAGCCGATTTTGTCGATGCCATTCTTGCGGGTCCGCTGCACAGCCACACCGCCGCCACCGTCACCGATCCGCAGACGATCCGCACCCATCTTCGCGAGGTGCGAAAAGTCGGCATGGCGCAATCGGTCGGCGGCTTCGAGGCTGAGGTGCACTCCCACGCGGTACCGGTCTTTGGGCCAGACGCCAAAGTCATCGGCGCGCTGGCCGTGGCTGCGCCGGTGTCGCGTATGACAAAAGACCAGGCCGCGCTGATCCCCGAAGCCCTGCGCCGCGCGGGCCAGACCCTGACCCACCGCATCGGAGGCGCCGCACCAGCCGATTACCCCAGCGAGGCCGCCGCATGAGCCTGCCAAAGCCGACACCCGCTTTTCGCCCTTCCCCCTTGCCCGCCTTCAATGGCGCTGCAGCCAGGAGCTGATTTCATGAAAGATTCCAACTACCTCAAGGAACATAACGCCAAATCCCTGTGGCACCCGATGGCGCATCCCGCCGACAGCCTTGCCAATCCGCCTACAATCGTGACTGGCGCGTCTGGCGTGCGGATCCGGGACGTGGACGGGCATGAGGTTGTCGATGCGGTCGGGGGCCTGTGGAACGTGAACCTCGGCTTTTCCTGTCAGCCGGTGAAGGATGCCATCGCCGCTCAGCTGGACGTACTGCCCTATTATTCGACCTTCCGCGGCACCACCAACGATCAGGTGATCCAGCTGGCCGAAGAACTGAAGGACTTCTTCGCGCCCGATGGCCTGTCCCGCGCCTTTTTCACCTCTGGCGGCTCGGACTCGGTGGAAACCGCCCTGCGGCTGGCCCGCCAGTACCACAAGATCCGCGGTCATGAGGGGCGCAGCAAGTTCCTCAGCCTCAAGAAGGGCTATCACGGCACCCATATGGGCGGCGCCTCGGTCAACGGGAACGCCAATTTCCGTACCCAGTACGAGCCACTTTTGCCCGGCTGCCACCATATCCCGGCGCCCTATACCTATCGCAATCCCTTCAATGAAAGTGATCCCGAACGCCTTGCCCAGCTCTGTCTGCAGGCGCTGGAGGATGAGATCGCCTTTCAGGGCGCAGGCACAATTGCCGCCTTTATCATGGAGCCGATCCTGGGTGCCGGCGGTGTCATCCCGCCACACGAAAGCTTCATGCCAGGGGTGCGCAAGATCTGCTCCAAACATGGGATCCTCCTGATCGCGGATGAGGTGATCACCGCCTTTGGACGCACTGGATCCTGGAGTGGCTCGCGCCACTGGGGGGTTCAGCCCGACCTGATGTGCACGGCCAAGGCGATCACCAATGGCTATTTCCCCTTCGGCGCCGTGATGATTTCAGATGCAGTTGCTGAGGTGTTCGAAGACGACGAGACCGGAAAGGCCGCCATCGGCCACGGCTACACATATTCCGGCCACCCTGTAGGGGCTGCGGCGGCACTTGCCTGCCTTTCGGAGACCAAGCGCCTCAATGTGCCGAAAAACGCTGCACAGCGCGGGACGGAGCTGCATCAGGGCCTTTTGGCCCTGAAGGACAAGTACGGCCTGATTGGCGATGTGCGCGGCGGCCACGGGCTGATGTGCGCGCTGGAGCTGGTGGGCGATCACGTCAGCAAGACCCCGATCGACAAGAAGACCATCGGTGTCCTGCAGGAGACTGCCTATCGCGAGGGCGCCATGGTGCGCGTCTCTGGCCCCAACATCATTCTGTCCCCGCCGCTGGTACTGGACAGCTCGGATGTAGAAGTGATCCTCTCAGCTCTCGATGCAGGATTTGCCGCGACAATCTGACTTTTCTGCAGCGCGCGGGCGCCTGTGCAGGGCCCTTGGCCCTGCACAGGCCACCAGATACCATGGCGGGCCCGAAGCGCATGCGCTTCGGGCCCGCGCCTTTCGGCGGCGCCGCTGACGCGGCGCGGCATCGCAATATGGTAAGAAAGCAGCTATCGCTGAGAGCACGGTTTCTGTCAGGCAGCAAGGCGTTGAACCCGCAAACCGTCTTGTGCGCCACATGCACAGCGCGTTTGCCGAGGCATATGTGTGTGAAAGAGTGTCCAGCTGGGCCGGATGGTCTGTTTAGACCTCTGGAACGATGAGCACCAATCCGTCAAGCGCATCAGATGCCTCAATCTGACAGCTAAGCCGCGACGCCTCGCTGCGGGTATCAGCCATATCCAGCATCGCATCCTCGAAATCACCGGCAGCACCACAGGCTTCAGCCCAGTCTGGCCCCACGTGGACATGGCAGGTTGCACAGCTGAGCGTGCCGCCACATTCTCCGATTACACCCGGAACGTCATGGGCCAGGGCAGCTTCCATCAGGGACTGGCCTGTCTCGGCGGTGCCGGCGATCTCACGCCCGTCTGGCAATTTCCAAATTACTTTCATGCCTTCCGCTCCTTCACTGGCAAACGCTCAATAACTCAAACAAAGTGCACATAGAAATCGCGCATCCCGTCACCTTCCAGATCGCGGGTCTTGCGGACTTCCTTGCGCTTCATGAAGACGTGATTGGCGACCAGCTCGGCCCCGACGGCCTCGGCCAGCACCGTGTCCCGCTCAAGATCCGCAACCGCGCCTTTCAAATCGATCGCGGTGCCTTCTCGCGCGTCGGTCCGGTCAAAGCCGTCGCCGGTTTCCATCGGCGGAAGGGTATATCCCTTTTCAACGCCCAGAAGAGACGCCTGCAGAACCGCCGACACGGCCGTATAGGGATTGGCCGAAGCATCCGCCATCCTGTGTTCCAGCCGTGCCTTGGCGCCGCCTTCGGAGCTAATCCGCGTGGTCACATTGCGATGATCACCGCCCCAGTTCTGCCAGTAGCCGGACAGGCTGCCGGGTTGCAGGCGCATGTAGCTGTTGGCAGTGGGGGCAATCAGACCCGCCAACCCCTTGTGGTGGTGCAGCACACCCGCCAGACAGCCGCGCGCCAGGTCGTTCATATGTTCCGGCCCTCCGCGCGGGCCAGAGGACAGCGCATTGCCGCCCGCCTCATCCACGAAGGAATAGTTGATATGCATGCCGGACCCGCCCGCCTCTGCGATGGGTTTGGGCATGAAGGTGAGGACAATGCCGTATTCCAGCGCGATCTCCCGAGCCATCAGACGGAAGAGCACGATATCGTCCACCGCCTTCACCGCATCGTCGAAGGTCAGCGTGTATTCGAACTGCGGGCTGTCGAATTCGGCGGTGATCATATCAAGGCTAAAGCCCATCTCATCCGCCATCGCCCAGATCCGGTCGTTGAAACGCAAGGGATCGGCAAAGGGGCCGGTGCCATAGACCACGCCGCCGGGCGCATCGTAGGGGATCAGTCGGCCGTTCTCGTCCGCTTGCAGGGCAAAAGCTTCCAGCTCGATCCCCACCTTGGGTTGCAGGCCCTTGGCGGCCCAGGCCGCCACCGCCCGTTTCAGCGCGCCACGGGGGCATAAGGACAGCGGCTGCCCTTCATCGTCGTAAAGATCGCCCAGCACCACCTTGGTGGAGGCATGCCAGCTGTCGCGAATGTCATCGTGCAGCCATTTCAGCTCCATATCCGGAAGGCCCTGTTTCACCATGGATCCGGGCGCGTCCAAGAGATCCTTATCGTAATGGGTGCCAAAGACCGAGCGGCAGAACCGCGTGGCATCGTCTCCGATCTTGGAGTTGGGGAGGTATTTCCCCCGCATGATGCTGAGGTGATCGCAGAACATCGCGCGCAGGCGGGTCTTCATGGGTAGTCCTTTCCTGTTGGACGGGCCGCAGCATCTCTGGCGTGCCGCTGTACCCTGCATTCCGTGGCGCTGACCGGGCGTAGGCCCATGCGTCCGGTTGTAATCCCAGCCTATGCCGCCTTGACCCGTACCGGCAATTCCTTGATGCCGCCGACGAAGTTGGAGCGTAGAAATTTGTGCGGCCCCGCCGCCTCGATATGGCTGATCCGCTTCGCAAGCTCCTGAAACAGAACGGTGACCTCCAGCCGGGCCAGCCACATGCCCAGGCAGACGTGCGGTCCGAACTGCCCGAAAGAGACATGACGATTAGGGCTGCGCATCAGGTTGACGCGGAAGGGATCGTCGAAATAGCTCTCGTCGCGGTTGGCCGAGATGAACCAGTAGAGCACCTTGTCCCCTGCGCGAATGGTCTTGCCGTGCATCTCAACATCGCGGGTCGCGGTGCGGCGGAAGTAAAGCGCCGGCGTCGCCCAGCGGATGATCTCATCCGCGGCCGTCTCCCACACATCGCCGCCCACCTGCATCTGCGCCAAAAGCTCAGGCTGATGGCACATTGCCTGAATACCGGCCGCGATGGAATAGCGCGTGGTATCATTGCCCGCCGCCACCAGAAGGCAGAAGAAGTTACGAAATTCGGTCTCGGTGATGGTCGAGCCGTCCTTGGCCGGTTCCAGGATCAGGTTCAGCACACCCGAGGTGTCCCCCTTCTTCGCCTTATCCTCCATCAACTCCTTGGCATAGACGTACAGCTCGGCCCCGGCAGGCGAGTTGAAAGGCATCATGCGGAATTCATCCGTGTCCATCTTGTCCAAGACGTGCGTGGTGAAGTCCGGGTCGGTATTGGCGATCAACGCATCACCCTTCTCCACCAGCCAGGGCAGATCATCCTCGGGCAGGCCGACGACGCGTCCGAGCATCCGCATCGGCAATTGACGGGCGATTTCCTTTGTGGCGTCAAAGCTGCCCTTCGCGAGCGCCTGATCCAGGATCTCGGCACAAAGGCTGCGAATGTCTTCCTCATATTGCGCCATGGTGGTCTTGGAAAACGCCTTGATCAGCTTCATGCGCACCTTGGAGTGCTCCGGCGGGTCGGTCTCCTGAAAGGTCCGGCGCGCCAGATATTCCTCGTAGGACTGATCCTCCATGCGGATCCCGCGCGCGGATGAGAACACCTCGCTGTTCTTGTTCATCGCGATGATGTCCTCGTAGCGGGTCACCGACCAGTAGTTTTCACCACCCGCGTAATCGGTCCAGTGCAGGGGATCCTCGCGGCGCAGCCGGGCAAAGGTGTTGTGCGGCGCGCCATTGGCAAAGGTGTCGTGGCTGCTGAGAACGGCAAAGCCGTCGTCCTGCGGTGTCCAGATCGTCATGAGGGGCTTCCCGAATGGTTGCTTTGTGTATATTATTGGACGCTATAAATATGTAAATGAAAATCTTACGAGGCAAATCATGCACTTGGCCATTCTGATGACCAACACGGACGAGAGCGACTTTGCCGCGCGCCACCCAAAGGACGGGGAGAAATTCGCCGATCTGGTGCACATGGCCCGCCCCGCCTGGCAGGTCTCGGTCTTTTCGGTGAAGGATGGGGATTTCCCGTCGGACATCGCTGCCTTTGACGGCGCGATGATCACCGGCAGCCCGGCCTCCGTCCGCGATGACCTGCCCTGGATTGCCCCGCTGATGGAGCTGATCCGCGAGATGCACACCCGCAAACAGCCGCTGTTTGGCGCCTGTTTCGGTCATCAGGCCGTGGCGCTTGCTCTTGGCGGCGCGCTTGACAGCAACCCTTGTGGCTGGGTGCAGGGGCTGACGCTCAATGCCTTGCGGAGCACGCCCGCATGGATGCGGGAGTTGCCCGACCCCCTGCGCCTTTATGGCTCTCATAAGGAGTGCGTGAGTGCCCTGCCGAAGGGAGCCATTCAGACCGCCACCAGCAACGGCATGATCGCGGGCTTCACCATCGGACGCCACATCTGGACGACGCAGCATCACCCCGAGATGAGCCATGACTTCATCACCGCACTGACCAAAGAGATGCAGGGGATGCTGCCGAAAGAGGTCTGTGCGCAGGCTATGGAGAGCCTTGCGGATCGCTCGGATCAGGCCCGCTTTGCCGAGGCGCTGGCGCGGTTTTTTGAACAGGGCATCCGCTGAGGGTCAGCCCAAGGCCGCCAGAAGATCCATCACCGTCACCTGATCGAACTGCACGTGGGCGGCCATCTCTGCCTCGGCCGCTGCGCTGTCATGGGCCAGGATCAGCCCGGCCAGCCTGCGATGATCCTTGGCCGATTGCGCGATGGAACCCGGATAGCGGTAGCGCGCACGGTAATAGGCCATCAGCTTGCGCGCATTGGTCTTGATCATCTCCACAAGGAAGGGATTGCCCGATCCCAGCGCGATCACCTCGTGAAAACGCAGGTTCAGCTGGTAATAGCCATCGGGGTCGCCATCGCCTTTCTCGGCCGCGTGCGCCTCGCAGGCGGCAACGATCCGCTCCAGTTCCTCGGCTTGGGTCTTGGTCATGCGGCGCGCGGCAAGGCCGGCGGCCTGCCCCTCCAGCTTGGCATGAACCTCAAGGATGGCGAGGAACTCTTCCAGAGTCGGCTTGAACAGAACCGCCCCCTTCCGCGGCAGGCGGCGGATGAGACCGGCAGTTTCAAGCTGGATCAGCACCTCCCGCACCGGCGTGCGCGAGACACCGTGGCGAGTGACAAGTCCGGCCTCGTCCAACACGTCACCAGGGTTGAGGCGACCGGCGTCTATATCGCTCAGGATCGCATTGAGTAACTGCTCGCTCTGCCCGGCCATGGGTGTTACATTCTCCTGCCTTTGTGGCTTGGCGCGCAGGATAGGATGCGCTTCCGCCAGAGGCAACGCCGCGCCAGCGACACAATGGGTTTCAGCAGAGCTCAGGCGGCTTGCTTTCGAAGTCCCTCCCGCATCCAAAGGTAAAGCGGAAGGGCAAGAGACAGACCGACAGTGAACCCGGCAGGCAGAACCAACCACCAGCGGTTTAGGCCCAACTCTTTCGCATCGCGCCAGCTCCAGACCCAGAAGACGCAGATCGACAGCAGAACATCGGCAGAAAATCCACCCGCTGCCCCGTTCGCGACCAGCCCCGCCAGAAAGGCCGGGATATCGAGTCCGTTTGCGGCAAAAAACTGCCAAAGAACAGCCAAGGGACCGCCGTCCCGATCACCGCAGCGCCGCCATAAAACATGCGCATGTCAATTCTCCTTTTCAGGGAAGACCTCCCGCGCCCGCATGTCCACCCGCAAGGCCGGGATGGCCCTTGGTGACCTTGGGCATCGCACCATCAGGGCATGGCGCAGCGCCGCGCCATGCGCGGCGCCGGGCCCAACTGGCGCAGGTCCATTTGCAAATGGACCGAGACGGGCGGGAGTTCACCCTTTGCGTTTGTCGTTGCGTTTCAGCGGCACCCTATCGATGCCGCCACCGACCGCCAGCCCAAAACACCCGACAGCTGACCGGGGCTTTCCCGCCCCGCTGCATGCGTCGGAGCATTTCCACGCACCTCCCTTTCACGCTCGGCCTTCGCGTGCTTTAACCGCGGCCACAAGCCCCCAGAGCCCAAGAAAGCCTCCCTGATGACGTCAAACGCATCCGCACTGCAGCTTCGCCCAGCGACCGAAGGTGATTGTGCGGCCCTCGCAGCCCTTTCGATCGAGGTCTGGACCGGCACCTACCTGCGCGAAGGGGTGAACGAGACCTTTGCAAGATTCGTCCTCGACGCCTTCACCACACGCCATTTTGAAGATCTGCTGCAGGACCCCAGGGAAGTCCTCATCGTCTCGCAGAACCGAGTTGGGATCGATGGCTATATCCGCGTCACGGAGAATCGCACCTCTCCCGTGGGCGAACGTGATACAGAGATCTCCACCCTCTACGTACAGCCACGCCATCACGGACACGGCATCGGAGCAGGCTTGCTGCGGAGCGGGCTGGACCATTGCGACACCAATGGCCTTGGCGCCCCCTGGCTCACGACCAATTCAGAAAACACACCCGCCATCGGGTTTTATCACCGGCAGGGTTTTGAAACCGTGGGTGAGACCGTCTTCGAGATCGACGGGGTCGGCTATCCCAACACCGTGCTCCACTACGCAGGATAGATCACCCCTCCAGCGCGTTCTGCAACCGCTCATAGCCGCGCAGGAAATCCTCCTTGAAGGCCTGCACCACCGCCCCTGCCGACATGGCCTGCGTCATCAGGCCAACGCCCTGCCCGACCCAGTAGGTGGCCAGATCCTGTGCGCCCGCATCCCCCGCCTGGCTCAACTGATCGATCCGCGCCAGTGCCGGCTCAGAAACGAGCGTCTGCAAGGGCATGGGCAGCGGTTTCGGCGCGCCTTTGCCCCCCCAGGCTTCGGTCCAGCCGCTGACAAGCTGGCGCGAGGGCTTGCCCGTGCGCGAGCGCGCCCGCACCGTGTCGGCGCTGCTAGCCGCCAGCATCTTTTCCTTCACCACAGGGTTTGTCTCGGCCTCCGCCGTCGTCAGCCAGACCGAGCCGCACCAGGCCCCCGCCGCCCCCATGGCCATTGCCCCCGCCATCTGCGCGCCGCTGGCGATGCCGCCTGCTGCCAAAACCGGCACCGAGGCGCCCATCGCCTCAACCGCCTGCACCACCTCGGGCACCAGAACCATGGTCGCGACCTCGCCGGTGTGCCCGCCGGCCTCTCCGCCAGCGGCGACGATGATATCCACCCCGGCAGCAACCTGCGCGCGGGCGTGCTGTGCCGTACCAACCAGCGCCGCCACGGCAACGCCATGGGCCTTGCCCATCTCCAGCATATCGGCAGGCGGTACGCCCAGCGCATTGGCGATCAGCGCGATGGGATGGCGAAAGGCCACCTCCAGACTGCGCCGTGCCCCTTCCGCATTGATATTGTCGCGAAAGACCAGAAGCTCCTGCCGCCGCGCATCCAGGTCGCCGGGATCAAGCCCCTTGTCACGCAACACGGAGGCGGCAAAATCCTTGTGCCCCTCGGGCACCATGGCGAGAATCTGCTCGGCCGGGATATCCTGCCCCTTGGCCTCGAACTTGTTGGGCACGATAAGATCCACGCCATAGGGTCGCCCGTCCACATGATCGTCGATCCAGTTCAGTTCCTCTTCCAGCTGCTCGGGGCTCATCATCGCGGCGCCAAAGACGCCCAGGCCGCCTGCATTGGTGACGGCAGCCACCACGTCGCGGCAATGCGAGAAGGCAAAGAGCGGAAATTCGATTCCAAGCCGTTTGCACAGGTCCGAGTTCATGCTTCACCTCCATCCACGTCAATAGAAACCAGAAGGTCGCCCGCCTTGACCTGAGCGCCCGCAGTGACTGGCACGTCTGTCACCGTGCCAGCAGCCCCAGTCAGAATTTCATGCTGCATCTTCATTGCCTCGAGCACCGCCACACGCGTGCCCACATCAACACGGTCGCCCACCGCAATGCAGACCTCCAAAAGCGCGCCATGCATGGGCGCGGTGATCTGGCCACCGGCGCCGCCGGCTGCTGACCCGGCGCCCGCCCGCAGGCGCGTGACCTCGAATATGCGCTCGCCACTGGCCAAGAACAGCCGCTCGCCCTCCATCACAACATGCCTCAGATCGGCGCGGATGCCATCGAGGCGCAGATCCGTACCCTGCCCGGTCACCTGATGCGACCAATCCCCGTGAGTGACGGTCAACATATCGCCCGCTTCGCTCAGCCGCAGATCATGCTCCGCCTCCCCGGTGGCGATCTTCAGCCGCGCTTGCAGAACGCCTTGTGCCGACCAGCCCAAAAGCTCGGACGCAACGCCGCTGGCCTTGGCCGCTGCATCCTGGTCGGCGCGGTAGATCAGAGCCGCCGCAAGGGCGATCTCCTTTGTACTCACTGGCACCGCCAGATCAGAAGGCAGGTGATCGGCAATGAAGCCGGTTGTCGCCTGTCCTGCGGAGAATTCCGGGTGAGAGAGAACCTGCAACAGGAAATCGCGATTGCAGGACACACCGAAAAGGGCCAGATCCTTCAGTGCAGCGGTCAATCGCCCCAGCGCCTCGGCCCGCGTTGCGCCATGGGCGATGAGTTTGGCCAGCATCGGATCATAGTAGGGAGAGATCTCCTGCCCGCTGACAATCCCGGCATCAACGCGAATGCCCACGCCACTCGGCGCCTGCCACTGGGCGATACGCCCGGCCTGCGGCAGGAAATCCTGCGCGGGGTCTTCGGCGTAAAGGCGCACCTCGATGGCGTGGCCGGTCAGAGTCACTCCCTCTTGCGCCAGCCCAAGAGGCTGACCTTCGGCCACGCGGATCTGCAACGCCACAAGATCCAGACCGGTGACCATTTCGGTGACCGGGTGTTCCACCTGCAGGCGGGTGTTCATCTCGAGGAAATAGAAGGTAGCCTCCGCATCCAGCAGAAACTCCACCGTCCCGGCGCCGACATAGCCGATGGCACGGGCGGCCTCGACCGCGGCGGCACCCATACGGGCGCGCAAGTCCTCATCCAGAGCTGGGCTCGGCGCCTCTTCCACCACCTTTTGATGGCGGCGCTGGACAGAACAGTCGCGTTCGCCCAGATGGATGGTATTGCCCTCTTGGTCGGCAAAGATCTGGATTTCCACGTGACGGGGGCGGATCACCGCTTTTTCGAGGATTACCTCATCTGATCCAAAAGCCGACAAGGCCTCGCTTTGTGCAAGGCCCAGCGCGCCCGTGAAATCCTCGGGCCGCTCCACCAGGCGCATGCCACGACCGCCACCCCCCGCGGCGGCCTTGATCATCACCGGATAGCCGATGCGCGCCGCCTCCGCCGCCAAGAGATCCGCCGACTGGTCTTCGCCCTCATAGCCCGGAACGCAAGGCACCCCTGCCGCGATCATGCGCCGCTTGGCAGCGGCCTTGTTGCCCATCAGGGCAATCGCCTCGGCGCCGGGGCCGATGAAGATGAGGCCCGCCTCTGTGCAGGCGCTTGCGAATTCAGCGCTTTCCGACAGGAAGCCATAGCCAGGGTGCACCGCATCCGCGCCGACCTCCCGCGCCGCCGCGATCAGCTTTTCCGCCGAAAGATAGCTGTCGCCGACCGGCCCCGCGCCAATGCAGATGGCCCGGTCGGCAAAAGCCACATGCGGGCTGCCTGCGTCCGCATCGGTGTAAACAGCAATGCAGGTGATGCCCATGGCGCGGGCGGTTTTCATGATGCGCAGGGCGATCTCGCCCCGGTTCGCCACAAGGAGTGAGGTGATCTGTGTCATGTCCATCTCCCCCTTTATGCCCGCGCCACGCCAAAGGCATTGGGCCGCAGATCGCGGCAGCGGGCCTCCATGCAAGTTGCAAGGCAAAACCCGATCACCCGGCGGCTGTCGCGCGGGTCGATCATCCCCATGTCGAGCATATGGCCAGAGGTATAAAAGGCGTCCGACTGGCGGTCAAAATGCGCGGTGATCTTGGCTCGCTGGGCGGCGAGACGCTCCTCATCCACCGCAATCCCCTTGCGTTCGGCGGTGCGGCGGGCGACCTGCTCCATGGTCAGCGCGGCCTGTTCTCCGCCCATCACGCCGGTCATGGCATTGGGCCAGGTGAACAGGAAATCGGCACCAAAGGCATGGCCGCACATGCCATAGTTCCCGGCCCCGAAACTGGCCCCCACATAGAGCGAGATCTTGGGCACCCGCAGGTTGGTCACCGCCTGGATCATCTTGGAGCCATGCTTGATCATGCCACCGCGTTCGTACTCGGTGCCGACCATATAGCCGGTGGTGTTGTTCAGAAAGATGACCGGCGTACCCGCCTGATCCATCGCCTGCAGGAAATGCGTCGCCTTGGTGGCGCCGTCCGGGTCTATGGGACCGTTGTTGGCAAGGATCCCTACAGGCTGCCCCATGATGCGCGCCTGCAGGCAGAGCGTTGCAGGCCCGTAGCCCGGTTTGAAGTCCAAAAGACCCGAGCCATCCACGATCCGCGCCGCGACCTCGCGCATGTCATAGGGTTTGCGGTAATCGACCGGCACCACACCTGCCAGCTCATCGGGGTCGTGTTGCGGCGCGTCATAGTCTGGAACCGGCGCAGCCCCCGAAGGCCAACCCAGCCCCGCAACCACATCACGGGCGATCTCGATCCCATGGGCGTCATCCTCGGCCAGGTATTCCACCAGCCCCGTCACCTCGGCGTGCATCTCGGCGCCGCCCAGATCGGCGTCCTTTGCGACCTCTCCGGTGGCGGCCTGCACCAGCGCGGCACCCGCCAGCATCGCCATGCCATTGCCCTTGACCCCGATCACATAGTCCGACAGCCCCGGCTGGTATGCGCCCCCGGCGGTTGAGGCCCCGTGCAGCACCGTGATCACCGGAATGCCCGCCGCCGAAAGCCTTGCGAGCCCTGCGAACATGCCGCCGCCGTGGGCCCAGAGTTCGACCGTGTAGCGCATCAGATCGGCGCCAGCGCTTTCGACCAGATGAATGAAGGGCAGCTTCTGGCGATGCGCAATCTGGAGCGCCCCCAGCGCCTTGTCCACCGATTTCCCGGTCATCGCGCCTGCATTGATCCCCGCATCATCGGCAAAGACCATAGCGCGCACCCCCGAGACATAGCCGATCCCGGTGATGATCGAGGCGCCGGGAATGGAGGTCTCCGGGTCCGGGTCATCCACCAGATAGGAGGCCATGTTATAGAGTTCGACAAAGGGCATGCCCGGATCCAGGAGCGCCGAAATCCGCTCGCGCGGGGAGAGCTGACCGCGTTTATCAAAGACCGGGCGGCGCTCTTCGGATTTGGCCGCCGCGCGGGCCTCAAGCGCGCGCATCCGGTCCACCAGCGCCAGCATATCGGCGCGGTTCGCCTGAAAGGCATCGCTGGCCGGGCTGATCCGGCTTTGAAAGACTGTCATGACACGGCTCCGTCTATCTTATTCATTCTGCTCCCCTGCCTCCAACAGATCAGCATCCACCGCCACCGGGGCGGCCAACAACAGCTGCGCATATCCCTTGGCCTGCGGGTCATTGCGCAGGGAGGACGTGCCTCCCCCGCCCAGCGCACCATGGAGCAGGATGTTCATCGAGGCACTCCCCGGCAGGTAGAAGCGTTCGATCTGGCCTTTGGTGAAGTGGCCAAAGATGCGGGCGATGTGATCCTCATCCAGCGCGGCCCAGATCCAGGGCATGAAGTCGGCGCGGCGGGCGACTATGCCGATATTCGCGATGTCGCCCTTGTCACCGCTGCGCCCATAGGCCAGACACACGAGCGGCACCTCTACCAGCCTTTGCGCAGTCGGTTGGGCAGGCAGCGCGGGACGCTGGGGTGGCGTCGACTCAACTGTCGCAGCCGCAGGGATGTCGACCTCTCCAGCCTCATCGCGCAGCGTGACCGTCACCTGATCCTTGGGCGTGAGGTAGGAAAACAGCGCGAGCACCGGGCTGGGCCGAGGCCGTGTGCCTGCAAAGCCCGACAGCCCCGGCGGGGTGGCAAGGCCAAGCCCGGTTGCCTCTTTCATGAACAGCCCCACAGCGCGGGCATCCAGATGGCGCACGGCGATCTTGGTGGCGACCTCGCGCGCGGGGGGGCTTTGGCGCATCGCGCCGAACTGGCTTTCGGCGCCGATCAGTTCGACGCTGACATCGGTGAAGTCCGGCGCGTTCATGGCCTTGAGCTGCGCCCGCGTGCGCGCCAGCGCGGCATCTGCAAAGGCGCGGGCCTTTTCTTCGGCCTCTAAGCCATAGAAGGTGAAGATATGCCCCCCGCGATAGCCATCAGCATAGGTGAGACAGGTCTTGTAGTCATCCGGCACTCCAAGACCCTTTGCCCCCGCCACATGCACCCGGTCGGAGCCAGTATTTTCAAGTTTCACGTCGGAGAAATCGCAGATGACATCAGGCAGGACGTACGCCTGAGGGTCGCCGATCTCATAAAGCATCTGCTCGCCGACCGTGCCGCGCGAGACCAGCCCGCCGGTGCCTTCCGGCTTAACAACATCAAAACTACCATCGGAATGCACCTCGGCAATGGGGTAGCCGATGGTGTCCAGTCCCTCCACCACATCGCGCCAGTCGGTATAATTCCCGCCTGTGGCCTGCGGCCCGCATTCGAGGATATGCCCCGCCAGGCCCCCCCCCGCGAGCTGGTCCAGATCATACGTCCTCCAGCCGAAATGATGGATGCAGGCGCCAAGGGTGACGGCGCTGTCGACGCAGCGGCCGGTAATGACGATATCCGCGCCCCGATCCAAAGCGGCAGCTATGGGAAAGGCGCCAAGGTAGGCGTTGATACTGGCGATCCTGTCCTTGGGCGGAAAGGGCGCGCCCGAGAACATCTCGACCGGAGCCTTGGCTGCAATCTCTTCTGACCTTGCCGTAAGGTCGTCTCCTTCAATGACCGCGACCTTCAAGCCTAGCCCCTGCCGCACGATCTCTTCGCGCAGGGCAGCGGCGCAGGCTCCGGGATTGACCCCGCCAGCGTTGGAGATGATGCGCACGCCCTGCGCCGCGATCTCGGCCAGGTTCGGCGCCATGGCACCGCTCACGAAATCACTGGCATAGCCGGCGGAGGGATCCTTGGCGCGGGCGCGGGCCAGGATCGCCATGGTGATCTCGGCGAGGTAGTCATAGACGATGACATCCAGCCCACCCGCCGCCAAAAGCTGCGGGGTCGCAAGGGACGCATCGCCCCAAAAGCCGCTGGCACCACCGACGCGCAGGCTCCTCACCATCTCTCCTCCCTCGATGTAACGCCTTCTGCGGGGTCTTCCACCCCGCAACAGACCGATCGTTCTGTTTTAGCCTGCCTGAAATCCGCCCCCCCCCGCAACTGAAATTCGGAGACCATCAGGAAGGACGTGAGGTCACTCTGCCAAACAATACGTTACACAATTCATCACATATTTCACTTCTCGTTACATTTTACTTGCCGCGAATCGATGCTTTAATGTACATCGACTACACGGTCGGCTAATTTTTTGACCCCTTAGGAGACATGAAGCCCCATGGATGCATTCATCTGCGATGCCACCCGGACCCCGATTGGCCGCTACGGCGGCGCCCTTTCCCAGGTCCGCACCGACGATCTGGCCGCAGCGCCCATTGCCGCACTTGTTGCGCGCAACCCAAATGTGGACTGGGCCAGCATTGATGACGTGATCTTTGGCGATGCCAACCAGGCCGGCGAAAGCAACCGCAACGTGGCCCGCATGGCCGCCCTTCTGGCCGGTCTGCCGGTGGATGTGCCGGGCACCACCATCAACCGCCTTTGTGCCTCGGGCATGGATGCGGTGGGCATGGCCTCGCGGGGGATCCGGTCGGGCGATTATGACATGGCCATTGCAGGCGGCGTCGAAAGCATGAGCCGCGCGCCCTTCGTGATGCCGAAGGCCACTTCGGCCTTCACCCGAGCCAATGCGGTTTATGACACCACCATCGGCTGGCGCTTCGTGAACAAGAAGATGCACGAGATGTACGGCACGGACTCAATGCCGCAGACCGCCGACAACGTAGCCGAAGACTATGACATCTCTCGCGCAGATCAGGACGCCTTTGCCGCCCGGAGCCAGGCCCGCTGGGCCGCCGCGCATGAGGCAGGCGTCTTTGCCGAGGAGATCACCCCGGTCACCATCCCCCAGCGCAAGGGCGATCCGCTGGTCGTGGACACCGACGAACACCCCCGCCCCGGCACCGATGCGGAAAAGCTGGCCAAGCTGAAGGGCGTCAACGGCCCCGACAAGACCGTGACCGCAGGCAATGCCTCCGGCGTCAACGACGGCGCCGCCGCCATCCTGATGGCGAATGAGGCCGCTGCCGCGAAGAATGGCCTCAAACCCATGGCGCGCATCGTAGGCATGGCGGCCGCCGGGGTTGAGCCCCGCGTGATGGGCATCGGCCCTGTGCCCGCGACGCAAAAGGTTCTGGCCCGCACCCGCCTTACCATCGACCAGATGGATGTGATCGAGCTGAACGAGGCCTTTGCCTCGCAGGGGCTTGCCACCCTGCGCGCCCTTGGCGTGGCGGATGATGCCCCCCATGTTAATCCCAATGGCGGCGCGATCGCCATCGGTCACCCGCTTGGCATGTCCGGCGCACGGCTTGTGCTGACAGCCGCCTATCAACTGCAACGCACCGGCGGGCGCTATGCGCTCTGCACCATGTGCGTTGGTGTCGGACAGGGCGCCGCCCTGATCCTGGAACGAGTTTAACGGAGGAGACGCGCTATGTATGCTCAGATGGTAAAATCCGAGGCAACGCAGGACGATCCCGAAAAGCTGGCCGCCTTTCAGGCGCGCATTGATCGGGGCGAAAAGATCGAACCCAAGGACTGGATGCCCGAAGGCTATCGCAAGACGCTGATCCGCCAGATCGGCCAGCACGCGCATTCGGAAATCGTTGGCCAGCTCCCCGAGGGCAACTGGATCACCCGCGCGCCCACGCTGGAGCGCAAGGCGATCCTGCTGGCCAAGGTGCAGGATGAGGCGGGCCATGGTCTGTACCTCTACTGCGCGGCAGAAACTTTGGGCGTGTCCCGCGATGAGCTGACCGAGATGCTGCTCGATGGCCGCATGAAGTATTCCTCGATCTTCAACTACCCGACCCTGAACTGGGCCGATATCGGCGCCGTGGGCTGGCTGGTTGACGGCGCTGCGATCATGAACCAGGTGCCGCTGCAACGGACGTCGTTCGGCCCCTACAGCCGCGCCATGATCCGCATCTGCAAGGAAGAAAGCTTCCACCAGCGTCAGGGCTATGACGCCATCCGCAAGATGGCCGAAGGCACGCCCGAGCAGAAGAAGATGGCGCAGGACGCGCTGAACCGCCTGTGGTTCCCATCGCTGATGATGTTCGGCCCCTCGGACAAGGACTCGGTCCACTCGGCGCAGTCGATGGCTTGGAAGATCAAGATGAACACCAATGACGAGCTGCGTCAGAAGTTCGTCGACCAGACCGTGCCTCAGATCGAATTCCTGGGCCTCGACCTGCCCGATCCGAACATCAAGTGGAACGAGGAACGCGGTCACTACGATTACACCGATCCCGACTGGTCGGAGTTCTTCGACGTGATCCAGGGCAACGGCCCCTGCAACACCGATCGTCTGGCGGCCCGCAACACCGCCTGGGACGACGGCGCATGGGTGCGCGACGGTCTTTTGGCCCACGCCCAGAAGAAGGCCGCGCGCAAGCACGCCGCCGAATAAGCGATCCAAGCCTTACCCGCCCCCTGCCCGCGCCCGAAGCGAGATGCGCGGCAGGGTGGCCCCTCAGCCAGGAGGAACTCCCCATGAAAAACGAATGGCCCCTTTGGGAAATCTTCATCCGCGGCCAGCACGGCATGAGCCACCGCCACGTCGGCTCCTTGCATGCGCCGGACGCCGAGATGGCGATCAAGAACGCCCGCGACGTCTACACCCGTCGCAACGAAGGCGTGTCGATCTGGGTGGTCGAAGCCAACCACATCGCCGCCTCCTCCCCCGGCGACAAGGGCCCGCTTTACGAGCCCTCCGAATCCAAGGTCTACCGCCATCCGACCTTCTTTGACATCCCCGAAGAAGTGGGGGCGATGTAATGACCCGAGACGAGGCGTTTACCCAGTTCCTTTTGCGGATGGGCGATAACACTCTGATCCTGGGCCACCGCGTCAGCGAATGGTGCGGCCATGCCCCGGTTCTGGAAGAAGACATCGCGCTGGCCAATACCGCGCTGGACCTCATTGGCCAGACCCAGATGTGGCTTGGCCTCGCGGGCGAAGTGCAGGGTGAGGGCAAATCGGCAGATGATCTCGCCTTCCTGCGCGACGTCTGGGATTTCCGCAATGTGCTGCTGGTCGAGGTGCCCAACGGCGACTTTGGCCGCACCCTGATGCGCCAGTGCCTGTTCGATGCCTGGCACTCGATCCAGCTGGGTCATTTGATGAAATCCAGCGACGAACGGGTTGCCGCGATTGCCGCCAAGGCCAGCAAGGAAGTCGCTTATCACCTGGAACGCTCGGCCGATACAGTCGTGGGTCTGGGCGATGGCACCGAGGAAAGCCACCGCCGCATGCAGGAGGCGCTGGATTACCTCTGGCCCTATGTGGGCGAGATGTTCCAGTCCGACGAGGTGGATGCCGAGATGGTCAAGGCGGGCATCGCCCCCGATCCGGCCTCTTTGCGCGCCGATTTCGATGCGCTGATCGGCCGGATCATGGGCGAAGCAACGCTGACCATCCCCGACAGCGCCTTCGGCCACAAGGGCGGGCGTACAGGCCAGATGCACACCGAACATCTGGGCCATCTTCTGACACAGATGCAGTGGCTGCAGCGCGCCTATCCCGGCGCCAAGTGGTAACACGCACCGGGGCCTTGCCCCATTGGTTGGGGCCAAGGCCCCGGCCATCGCGGCGGACGGGCCTTGCCCGACCATTCGGGCTGCCAGGCGAGAACATCCGGTCCAGAACATGAGGACATCCACATGAGCCAAACTGTAGACAAGCCAAGCGTGGAACAGATCTGGGAATGGCTGGACGCCGTGCCCGATCCGGAAATCCCGGTGATCTCCCTGGTGGATCTCGGCATCATTCGCGGCGTTGCCTGGGATGGCGATACGCTGGAGGTGGCCGTCACCCCCACTTATTCGGGCTGCCCGGCCACGGCGGTGATCAACATGGATATCGAGACCGCCCTGCGCGATCACGGAGTGGAAAACATCCGCCTCAAGACCCAGATCGCGCCGCCCTGGACCACCGACTGGCTGTCTGACAAGGGCCGCGCCAAGCTGGAAGAATACGGGATCGCCCCGCCGCAACCTGCGGGCGGCCCCGAGAAATGTCCGCATTGCGGCAGCAAGAACGTCACATTGGTCAGCCAGTTCGGCTCGACCCCGTGCAAGGCACACTGGCGCTGCCAGGACTGCCTCGAACCCTTTGATTATTTCAAGTGCATCTGAGGAGACCTCCATGGCGCGCTTCCACGATCTAGAAGTCACCGATGTCCGCAAGACGATCCGCGATGCGGTTGTCGTCTCCCTGAAGCCCGTCAATGGCGCGGCGGCGGAGTTCGATTTCACCCAGGGCCAGTACCTGACCTTCCGCCGCGATTTCGACGGCGAGGAGCTACGCCGCAGCTACTCGATCTGCGCCGGCAAGGACGAGGGCATCCTGCAGGTTGGCATCAAGCGCGTCGACGGCGGCGCCTTTTCGACCTGGGCCAACACCGAGCTGAAAGCGGGCGATACCCTGCAGGCGATGGCCCCCATGGGCAACTTCTTCACCCCGCTCGATGCGGCGGCTGAGAAGTCCTACCTCGGCTTTGCCGGCGGATCGGGCATCACCCCGGTACTGTCGATCCTCAAGACCACACTGGCGGCGGAGCCGAACTCCACCTTCACTCTGGTTTATGCCAACAAGGGTGTGAACACGATCATGTTCCGCGAGGAGCTGGAGGATCTGAAGAACCTCTACATGGGGCGCTTCAACGTCATCCACATCCTCGAAAGCGACGCGCAGGAGATCGACCTTTTCACCGGCCTTGTGACCGAGGAGAAATGCGCCCAGCTGTTCGAGCATTGGATCGATATCAAGAACGTCGACACCGCCTTTATCTGCGGTCCGGAGCCGATGATGTTGGGCATCGCCGCGGCCCTGCGCACCGCGGGCCTGAGCGATGATCAGATTAAGTTTGAACTCTTCGCCAGCGCCCAGCCGGGTCGCGCCAAGCGCAAGGCATCTGCGGAGGATGCGGCCAGCGGCGCCAATCAGACCTCTGCCGCCATCACGCTGGACGGTGCGACCCAGACGATCCAGATGGGCAAGGACACCACGATCCTGGATGCCGCGCTGGAGAATGCGATGGACGCGCCCTATGCCTGCAAGGCCGGGGTCTGCTCCACTTGCCGCTGCAAGGTGCTGGAGGGCGAGGTCGAAATGGTCACCAACCACGCGCTTGAGGATTACGAGGTCGAAAAGGGCTATGTGCTGTCCTGCCAGGCCTATCCGGTCACCGACAAGGTGGTCGTGGATTACGATCAGTAACAGATTTCACGGCGCGCCCTTCGGGGCGCGTCTTTTATTTTGCGGCCCATGATGCATTGGGCCGATCATGAGGGAGGACATCCATGGCCGAGGATATGAGCATCGCAAGCTATCTTGCGCAGGGCGGCAAGCTGACCAACCCATCCAACGTGCCGCCGCGCTACCGCGCCGAGCTCTTGAAATTGATGGCCACCTTCGTGGACAGCGAACTTGCCGGTGCGGCAGGTTTTGCCGATATCATCAATGAAGGCCCCGGCATCAAAGCACGCATCGCTGCCGCCAAGATCGTGCTGGAAAAAACCGACAACGCCGACAAGGTGCTGCAGATCATGGGAGACTTTGGCGCCGATACCGAGGCTTACGCCGATCATCACCCCTGGACCGCGCGGCTGGAGCGCAGCGCCGATATCGGCCAGAGCCGCAGCAAGCACGACATGCGCCTTGCCGTCTTCAACTATCCGCTGGAAGGCTGGACAGATGCGGTGGTGATGAACCTGCTGATGGGTCGGGCCGTTACGGTGCAACTCGGGGAACTCTCGCGCGTCTCATACCAGCCGCTGGCCGAAGCGTTTCGCGCCATCCTTCCCATCGAAGCGCGCCATGCGGAACTGGCCGAAGAAGGGCTGACCCAACTGGTTCAGCATGGCGAAGCACCGCAGGCGCAAGAGTCGGTGAATTACTGGTGGCCGCGTGTTGCAGCCTCTTTTGGCGCCGAAGGCTCAGAGAAGTTCGAAGGCCTCGCGGCCATGGGCCTGCGCCACACCCAGAATGCAGATCTGCGCAGCCAATGGGAAAAGGACGCCGGTGCGATCCTCAAGGGTCTGAGCCTCGCGGCCATGAGCTGAAGCCTGGAACCGGGCGTCTCCCGCCTGGACTTGGACGCATCACAGATGCGCCCCGCCCCGTTGGGCGTGGCGCGCCTTGCGGCGCGTGGGAGCAGGACACAGCCCACTGTGCCATTTGTTTCGCACGCGAAACAGCCTGACGGGGCCTTATATGTGCGCGCGCCAAACGTGCAACGCCGTAGAGGCTTTGCACGGGCCGATGTGCACCAAAGCGCGTTTGTGGATCTGGACCTTGCCGTGCCAGACTCATAGGGTCCGGTCAAAGTAAGGTATTTCGAAAGGCCCGGACCCATGGCAGCTGGCAGCACTATCCACACCTATTTCAACGGCGCCTGGCACGACGGCGATGTGCCGATCATGAAGGCGGCCGATCACGCCTCCTGGCTGGGTTCTTCGATCTTTGACGGGGCACGACTGTTTGACGGCATGACGCCGGATCTGGATCTTCATTGCGCGCGGGCCAATGCCTCGGCCTCGGCGCTGATGATGCAGCCTACCCTGTCGGTCGAAGAAATGGTGGAGATCACCCGCGAGGGTCTGAAACGCTTTGCCCCCGGCGCCGCCGTCTATATCCGCCCGATGTACTGGGCGACCGATGGTGATGCGACCATGATCGCGCCCGAGCCAGAAAGCACCCAGTTTGCCCTGTGTCTCGAAGAGATCCCGATGGCCCCGGCCGAAGCCAGCGCCACCCTGACCCGCACGCGCTTCCGCCGCCCGGTGCTGGAAAGCGCCGTGGTCAACGCCAAGGCCGGCTGCCTATATCCAAACAACGCCCGCATGCTGCGCGAGGCGCGGGCAAAGGGCTTCACCAATGCGCTGGTACAGGACGCGATGGGCAATGTGGCGGAAACCGCCACCGCCAACATCTTTATGGTGCGCGATGGCGAAGTGTTCACGCCGATCGCCAACGGGACCTTCCTGGCTGGGATCACCCGCGCCCGCCACATCAAGAACCTGAAGGCCGATGGCGTGACGGTGCATGAGACCGTGCTGACCTTCAAGGATTTCGAGGAGGCGGACGAGGTCTTCATGTCCGGGAACATGAGCAAGGTCACCCCGGTCACAGCCTTTGACGAGCGGCAGTACCAGGTCGGCCCCGTGGCCCGCCGCGTGCGCGAGATGTACTGGGACTGGGCCGCCACGCATGGATGAAGCGCGACGCAGCCTCCTGACCCTTGCCGTCGGCGGAGTCGGAGCGCTGCTCGCATCATTGATCCACATGCCCATGGCTTTGCTCGCAGGGCCTGCCATTGCCGTATCTGCTGCAAGCCTGTGGGGCGCGCCGATGGGCATCGCGCCCCGCCTGCGCAACGGAGGTTTTCTGGTGATGGGGCTCAGCATCGGCTCCATGGTCAGCCCCGACAGTTTCGATGCCGTGATGCGCTGGCCGGTGGCTTTTGGCCTTTTGGCGCTGCTCACCATCGCCACCCCAATCGCAGGACGCAGCCTTGTACCGCGCCTTTTGCCATTCGAGCGGCACGAGTCCTTCCTCGCCTCGGCTCCGGGCCACCTGAGCCTGGTGATCGCCCTTGCAGACAGCCTGTCCCTGTCGCTGACCAGGCCGGTGGTCCTGGCTTCGATCCGGCTTATGGCACTGACACTGCTGGTTCCGATGGGAGCCGCCATGGCGGGACTGGAAATCGGCATGGGATTGCCAAGCAGCTCTGTCGTAGCTCCGTGGATCTGGATCGCAGCGCAAATCGCGCTCGCGATGGCCGTATCACCTTTCCTCGCCCGGATGAAACTGCCCGCCCCGACGCTGATCGCAGGGATCACCGTAGCCGCTGGCGCGCATCTTGGCGGCTGGACCGAGGGTGGTCTGCCGGGATGGGGCGCGCAGGGTGCACTGATCCTGATGGGTAGCCTGATCGGCACGCGGTTTACCGGCATGACATGGGGAGAGCTGCGCGACAGCCTGCTGGCAGGCGGCGTGATCCTGCTGCTGACATGCGGGCTGGCTGCTGCAGTAGCGGTGCCGGCGGCCCATCTTTCGGGCCTGCCGCTGTTGGATGTGCTGCTCGGCTTCTCTCCGGGCGGGCTGGAAACCATGATCATCCTGGGCGCCGCCCTTGGCGCCGATCCGACCTTTGTGGCAGCGGCGCACCTCTTTCGCCTGTTGGTGCTGGCAGTGGTGCTGATGCTTTATGCAACCCGCGTCGCCAAACAGGTGCATCGCAAAAGCGATGGACAGGGGACGGCCCCTCGGGCAGATTGACTGGAAGTGTGGAGGGATGAGATGCGCAAATTCCTGGTTGTGCTGGATGACAGTCGCGAATGTCTGAACGCCATGCGTTTTGCCGCCATGCGGGCGGCAAGCACGGGCGGTGGTGTGGCAATCCTGTCGATCATCCCACCCGATGAGTTCAATCATTGGATCGGCGTCGGCGAGGTCATGCGCGAAGAGGCCCGCGAACGCATTCATGCTCATTTCGAGGTCTTTGCCAAATGGATGCGTGACCGGCAGGGCGTCGATCCTGAGTTGATTATTCGCGAGGGCGAAGCCGTGCCCGAGATTTTGGCCCAGATTGATGCAGACCCCGAAATCGGCGTTCTGGTTCTGGGCGCAGGAACTGACCGCAAGGGTCCGGGACCGCTTGTGAACCAGTTGAGCAAGACCTCGGGCAGCCTGCCCGTGCCGATCACCATCGTGCCCGGGGATCTCTCCAAGGACCGGCTGGAAGCGATCACCTGACATCGGGGCGGGTCCCTTTGATTACCTGCGCCCAAAGATCGTGTTTGCTGGCGCAGACGGGCCTTGCGCATTTTAGAACCATTCCAAACCTTGACTTGTCGGTGCGCGACGCGCATATCTGGCTCAGTTAAACGGAGGCCTCAGATGTTCATTCAGACCGAATCCACGCCGAACCCGGCGACGCTGAAATTCCTTCCGGGACAGACCGTTCTGGAAGCAGGAACGGCCGATTTCGCCACTGCCGAGGCAGCTGAGACCTCTCCTCTGGCCTCTCGCATCTTTGCGGTTAAGGGCGTGAATGGTGTTTTCTTCGGCAATGACTTTGTCACCGTGACCAAAGCGGATGATGTCGAATGGGACCACATCAAACCCGCGATCCTGGGCGCCGTGATGGAGCATTACCAGTCCGGCCAGCCAGTCATCAACGCGGGAGGTGAGCAGGCATCCGGACATGCTGAACACTCCGGTGAACACGGTGAAGTTGTAAGCCAGATCAAGGAACTACTCGACAGCCGCGTACGCCCTGCCGTGGCGCAGGACGGCGGCGACATCACCTTCCACGGGTTTGAGCGCGGCGTCGTTTACCTGCACATGCAGGGCGCCTGCGCCGGCTGCCCGTCCTCGACGCTGACACTGAAAATGGGCATCGAGAACCTGCTGCGCCACTATATCCCGGAAGTGACCGAAGTGCGCCCTGTCGCCGTATAAGCCGCACCGGCGGCGAGTCGCCTTCCGAGCGACAGGAAAGGATGAGGGATGACTGCCGAGCCACTTGTTCTGGGCTTTGACACATCGGCCGCGCATTGCGCGGCCGCTTTGCTGCGGGGGGACTCGGTCCTGGCAGAGGCTCTGGAGCCTATGGCGCGCGGTCAGGCGGAACGTCTGTTGCCGCTGCTGGAAGAGGTCCTGGCGTCAGCAGGGTGTACATGGGCGCAGCTGGACGCCATCGGCGTCGGTATCGGCCCCGGCAATTTCACCGGTATCCGCATCGCCGTCTCCGCTGCACGCGGCCTCGCGCTGGGGCTTGAGATTCCGACCGTTGGCGTCGATGGGTTTGAAGCGCGCGCCACCAAGGACACCTTGCCCGCGATCCCCGCGCCGCGCGATCAGGTCTATGCCGCCCTGCCCGATCAGGCACCGCGTCTGATGCCCCGCCAGGAGGCCGAAGACGCCGCGCGCGGTGCCGGGCTGGCCTTCGCGCCCGAAGCCTCGCCTGCAGGACTGGCCGAAGCCATTGCGCGCATTGCTGCGGCTAGGATGGGCGAAGACCTTGCGCCGCCTGCCCCGCTCTACTTGCGCGCGGCCGATGCCGCACCCTCACGCGATGTGCCGCCACAGCTGATCGATGGTTGAACTGCCGACGCCAGATCAGATGGCAACCACCCACGCAGCCGCATTTACACATTCACGTTCGTGGAGCGCAGATGAATTTGCAGCACTTCTGGAGAGCCCCCTCACCCTTGCCGTCGGGGATGCGCGCAGCTTTGCGCTGGTGCGGATCATTGCCCAAGAGGCCGAACTCCTGACCATCGCCACTCATCCTGATCATCAGCGACAGGGCCTTGCGCGCCGGATCATGGAGACCTGGCAAAGGGAGGCCACCGCGCGCGGCGCAGCCGAAGCCTTTCTTGAGGTCGCAGCCGACAACATGCCCGCACAGGCTCTGTACCAGAGCTACGGATTCGCCGAATGCGGCCGCCGCGCCGGATACTACACGCGCAAAGGCGCGTCGGCGGTGGATGCCGTGCTTATGCAGCGCACCTTACGTTAGGCCATCTGCCCGGATTTCCACCGATTGGTCAAAAAGCGGTTGACCCTGTCCTAGCCCTGCGGGCTAAATTGCCGCACCTAGACCCTGTTCCCGGACAACCTATATGCCGGGTGGCCGGGCACCGGCCTTAACAATTAAAAACAACTTGGGAGTATCCACATGAGCCTGATGAAATCCCTGATGGGCGCATCGGCGGCACTGGCACTGACCGCAGGCGCGGCGCTGGCCGAACCGGCGCTGATCTTTGACCTTGGCGGCAAATTCGACAAATCCTTCAACGAAGCGGCCTTCAACGGCGCCAAACGCTGGGCCGAAGAAACCGGCAACAGCTTCCGCGAGATCGAGCTGCAGTCCGAAGCCCAACGCGAGCAGGCCCTGCGCCGCTTTGCCGAAGCAGGCTCCAACCCGATCGTGATGGCGGGCTTTGCCTTTGCCGATGCGCTGGGTCAGGTCGCTGCCGATTACCCGGACACAAAGTTCACCATCATCGATATGGTCGTCGATCAGCCCAACGTGCGCTCGGTTGTCTTCAACGAGCATGAAGGCTCCTACCTGGTCGGCATGATGGCGGCTGAAGCATCGAAATCCGGCACCGTCGGTTTCATCGGCGGCATGGACATCCCGCTGATCCGCAAATTCGCCTGCGGCTATGCCCAGGGCGTGATGGCCGCCAACCCCGACGCCAAGGTCATCGCCAACATGACCGGCACCACCCCGGCGGCCTGGAACGATCCGGTGAAGGGATCCGAGCTGACCAAGGCGCAGATCAGCCAGGGCGCTGATGTGGTCTATGCGGCCGCAGGCGGCACAGGCGTGGGCGTTCTGCAGACCGCTGCCGATGAAGACATCCTGTCGATCGGCGTGGACAGCAACCAGAACCACCTGCACCCCGGCAAGGTTCTGACCTCGATGATGAAACGCGTCGACAATGCTGTCTACGAAGCCTTCAGCGATGGTCCCGACATGGAAACCGGCTTCTCGGTCATGGGGCTGGCCAATGGCGGTGTGGGCTATGCGCTGGACGACAATAACGCGCCGCTGGTCTCTGCCGAAATGCAGGCCATGGTGGACGAGGCCGCGGCCAAGATCGCCTCGGGCGAGCTGAAAGTTCATGACTACATGTCCGACGACAGCTGCCCGGCGCTGACGTTCTGATCAGTCCGTGCCCCGGCCCCGCGCGCTGCGCGGGATCGGGGTCAGTTCTGCCCGGAGGCTGCCTTGAACGCCGCCTCCGGGTTTGGTTTTTATGACCCCTTCGGCAAAGCGCTCTGCCGATACCGTGGATCTCTGGCCTGCCGGTGCACTCCACGAGACTGTTGAGGAGCCAGAATGACGGCACCAGCGATTGAACTCAAAGGCATTTCCAAGGCCTTTGGCCCGGTCCAGGCAAACAAGGACATCTCCATCAGCGTCGCCCCCGGCACGATCCACGGGATCATCGGTGAAAACGGTGCGGGCAAATCCACGCTGATGAGTATTCTTTACGGGTTTTACAAAGCCGACAGCGGAGAGATCTGGATCAACGGCAAGAAGACCGAGATCCCCGACAGCCAGGCCGCCATTGCCGCCGGCATCGGCATGGTGTTTCAGCATTTCAAGCTGGTCGAAAACTTCACCGTGCTGGAAAACATCGTACTGGGCGCAGAGGACAGCGGCCTTCTGATGCCCTCGCTGCGGCGTGCCCGCAAAGAGCTGAAGGCGCTGGAAGAGGAATACGAGCTGTTCGTGGATCCCGACAAGCGCATCGACGAGATCGGCGTCGGCATGCAGCAGCGGGTCGAGATCCTGAAGGCGCTATACCGCAAGGCCGAGATCCTGATCCTGGACGAGCCCACCGGCGTGCTGACTCCGGCTGAGGCCGACCAGCTGTTCCGCATCCTTGACCGCCTGCGCGCCGAAGGAAAGACCATCATCCTGATCACGCACAAGCTACGCGAAATTATGGAAGCGACCGATACCGTCAGCGTCATGCGACGCGGCGAGATGACCGCGACCGTGAAGACCTCCGAAACCAACCCCGAGCATTTGGCCGAACTGATGGTGGGCCGCAAGGTGCTGTTGCGCGTCGATAAGGTGCCCGCCCAGCCCGGCAAGCCGATTTTGGAAGTCGAGAACCTGCGCGTGGTTGACGAGGCAGGCGTGGAGCGCGTCAAAGGCATCGACCTCAACGTGCGCGCCGGAGAGATCCTCGGCATCGCGGGCGTTGCGGGCAACGGTCAGTCCGAACTGCTGGAGGTGCTGGGCGGCATGCGACCCGGCACCGGCACCATTCGTCTCAACGGCCAGCCCCTGCCCCTGTCGGGCGCGGGATCAGACGGGCGCGCACGCCGCGCCGCCCATGTGGCCCATGTGCCTGAGGACCGCCAGCGCGAGGGCCTGATCATGGATTTCCACGCCTGGGAAAACGTCGCCTTCGGCTATCATCACGCGCTGGAATACCAACGCGGCCTGTTGATGGACAACGCGGCCCTGCGCGCCGACACAGCCGCCAAGATGGAAAAGTTCGACGTCCGCCCGCCCGATCCCTGGCTTGCCGCCAAGAATTTCTCGGGCGGCAACCAGCAGAAGATCGTGGTTGCGCGTGAGATCGAGCGCAACCCGGATCTGTTGCTGGTCGGCCAGCCCACACGCGGCGTGGACATTGGCGCCATCGAATTCATTCACAAGCAGATCGTGGCCTTACGCGATCAGGGCAAGGCGATCCTGCTGGTCTCGGTCGAGCTGGAAGAGATCCTGTCCTTGTCTGACCGGGTGGCGGTGATGTTTGACGGCATGATCATGGGCGAACGCCCCGCAGATCAAACTGATGAGAAGGAACTGGGCCTGTTGATGGCCGGTGTCGCGGGGGAGGCCGCGTAAATGGACAAGATGCCGAAATGGGCCGATGTGGTCCTGATTCCGCTGATCAGCCTGCTGCTGGCGGCGATCCTCTCTGCCCTGGTGATCCTCGCCATAGGCGAAGACCCGGTTGCCGCCGTCAAGATGATGGTAACCGGCGCTTTGGGCTCCACCTATGGCTGGGGCTATACGCTTTATTACGCAACGAACTTCCTGTTCACCGGCCTTGCCGTCGCGGTGGCCTTCCATGCCCGCATGTTCAATATCGGCGGCGAAGGTCAGGCGATGCTGGGCGGCCTCGGTGTTGCCTTGGTATGCCTCTACATCCCCTGGCCGCACTGGTCGATCGCCCTGGTCTTTGCCACCCTCGGCGCGGCGCTGTTTGGCGCAGCATGGGCCGCAATCCCAGCCTATCTGCAGGCCAAGCGCGGCAGCCATATCGTGATCACCACCATCATGTTCAACTTTATCGCCGCTGCGGTGCTGAACTATGTTCTGGTCAATGTACTGAAGCCCGCAGGTGCCATGGACCCGGCCACGGCGCGCTTTGCCGAAGCCGTGCACCTGCCCAGCCTGCATGAGCTGCTGGCGCCCTTTGGAATTGCTTTTTCGAAATCCGCCCCGGCCAACGTCAGCCTTCTGGTCGCCGTCGCCGCCTGTTTTGCCGTGTGGCTGCTAATCTGGCGCACTCGTCTGGGCTATGAGATCCGCGCTTATGGCCATTCGGAGCCCGGCGCGCTTTATGCCGGGATTTCACCGGTGAAGATCACCATGATCGCCATGCTGATTTCTGGTGGTCTGGCTGGCATGATGGCGATCAACAACGTCATGGGCGAGGCCGAGCGTCTGGTGCTGAACTCCACCGAGGGCGCCGGTTTCATCGGCATCGCCGTGGCCCTGATGGGCCGCAGCCATCCCTTTGGCGTCTTCCTGGCCGCGATCCTTTTTGGCTTCCTCTATCAGGGCGGCGCGGAACTGGCGCTCTGGACCTCGATCCCGCGCGAATTGATCGTGGTGATCCAGGCCTTGGTGATCCTCTTTACCGGGGCGCTCGACAATATGGTACGGATGCCGCTTGAAAAGCTCTTCCTCGCAATGCGGAAGGAGAAAGCCTGATGGACGCCCTGACGATCATCCAGGTGCTGGACAGCACCATCCGTCTAGCAACGCCGCTGCTGCTGGCCTGTCTGGCCGGGCTTTATTCGGAACGCGCGGGCATCTTCGACATCGGCCTTGAGGGCAAGATGCTGATGGCGGCATTCTTCTCTGCCGCTGTCGCTGCGCTGACCGGCAATGTCTGGCTGGGGCTGCTGTCGGGCATCGCCTCATCGCTGGTATTGGCGGGGCTGCACGGGGTGGCCTCGATCACCTTCCGGGGCAATCAGCTGATCTCGGGCGTTGCCATCAACTTCTTGGCCGCTGGCATGACCGTGCTGATCGCGCAGGACTGGTTCCAGCAAGGCGGGCGAACGCCCTCGCTGCTGGCCGAGGGGCGCTTTGGCGGGATCGAGCTGCCCTTTGCCATCGGCCCCAGCGATGCGGCAGAGGCGGGACGCCCCCTGTCCGAGCTGATCGCCGAGGCAGGCATGATCCAGCAGATCTATTCCGAACTGCTCTCGGGCCATTCGATCCTCGTCTATGCGGCCTTCCTTGCTGTGCCGCTCACCTGGTGGGTGCTGTTTCGCACCCGCTTCGGCCTGCGCCTGCGCGCGGTGGGGGAAAACCCGGCGGCCGTGGATACCGCCGGGGTGTCGGTTGTCGGCCTGCGCTTTGCCGCGGTGGCGATCTGCGGGCTGTTGTGCGGCATCGCAGGCGCCTATCTGGCAACCGCCCTCCAGGCCGGTTTCGTCAAGGACATGACCGCCGGGCGCGGTTTCATCGCGCTGGCCGCGCTGATCTTTGCCAAGTGGCGCCCCTGGCACGCGATGGGAGCCTGTCTGTTGTTCGGCCTGTTGCAAGCCGTTGCGCTGCGCTTCCAGAACATCGAGCTTGGCACAATCACCATCCCGGTGCAGGCGATGGACGCCCTGCCCTACATCCTGACCGTGGTGATCCTGGCCGGTTTTGTCGGCAAGGCGATTCCGCCACGCGCGGGTGGAGAGCCCTACGTCAAGGAGCGCTGATCACAGCTTGGTTTTTCGACCTTGAAACCGCCCGGATCCGCACCGGGCGGTTTTCCTTTTGGCGCAGCCGGCCCACCTGCGGTTGCGGGAGGCCCAGACCTTTCAATGCGCCCTCATCCTTCACCGTTTTCAGTGCCATAGGTCCAGATCGCTCCGGTTTATCGGTCCTGAATGCTGCGGGGCGGCATCGCCAGTTGATTTTGCCACGGCAAAGCGGTCTAACTGAATCATGCAGATCTACCTTCCCATCGCCGAAGTCTCGGTCAACGCCTTCCTTCTTCTGGGCCTTGGAGGAATGGTTGGCATCTTATCCGGCATGTTCGGCGTTGGCGGTGGCTTCCTGATGACACCGCTTCTGTTTTTTATCGGTATTCCCCCGGCGGTGGCCGTTGCAACCGAAGCGAACCAGATCGTCGCCTCCTCCTTTTCCGGCGTGCTGGCCCATTTTCGAAGGCGTACCGTAGACATAAAGATGGGGCTTGTCTTGCAAGCGGGCGGTCTCATTGGCGCGGCCCTCGGCGTTGTCGTCTTCAACCATCTCAAAGAGCTTGGTCAGGTCGATCTACTGGTCAAGCTTTGCTATGTCGTCTTTCTTGGCGTTGTGGGCGGGCTGATGTTCATCGAAAGCCTCAATGCCCTGCGCAAATCCCGCAAGCCGGGCGGTGGCGCGCCTGTGCGGCGCCAGCGCGGCTGGGTCCATGCCCTCCCCTTCAAGATGCGTTTCCGAACCTCCGGGCTTTATATCTCGGTCATCCCCCCGATCATGGTTGGTGTCGTTGTCGGCATTCTGGCCGCCATCATGGGGGTCGGCGGTGGATTTATCATGGTGCCTGCCATGATCTACATCCTCGGAATGCCAACCAAGGTCGTTGTCGGCACTTCGCTCTTCCAGATTATCCTCGTCACCGGCTTTACCACCATGCTGCATGCGACCACCAACTACACGGTGGACATCGTGCTGGCGGTGCTGCTGCTGGTGGGCGGCGTCATTGGCGCCCAGATCGGCACCCGCATCGGCACCTACCTCAAGGCCGAGCAACTGAGAATTCTCTTGGCGATCATGGTCCTTGCAGTCTGCGGCAAGCTGGGTCTCGACCTTCTCATCATGCCGGACGAGTTGTTCTCGCTTGGCGTTGCGGGGGGGCATTGATGCGCGGCCTGCTGTCAGCCCTGCTCTGCACGCTCTTTGCTGCAACGGCACTTTCCGCCGCCGAAGCGCGCGAAGAGGTCGTGCTCGGCCTCAGCCAGAACCGCGTTGCGATCACCGCCGATTTTGACGGCTCAGAAATTTTGATCTTTGGCGCGGTAAAGCGCGAAACCCCCATCCCCGACACCGATCCGCTTGAAGTGATCGTGACGGTGGCCGGCCCTGCCTCTCCGGTGACCGTGCGCCGCAAGGAGAAAAAGTTGGGCATCTGGGTCAACGCCGACAGCGTGCTGGTGGATTCTGCGCCCAGTTTCTACGCCGTGGCCACCAGTGGCCCCTTCGAGGACGTGCTCAGCGATACCGAGGATCTGCGCCACCGCGTTTCGGTCGAGCGCGCGATCCGATCGGTCGGGGCGGCGATGAACATCCGCGGCGCGCAGGACTTCGCCGACGCCGTGGTGCGGATCCGCCAGGACGAAGGGCTTTATTCGCTGCGCCCCAGTACCGTTGCCGTGGATCAGCAGACCCTGTTCCGCACCGCGATCGACATGCCTGCGAACCTCACCGAAGGTGCCTACACGACCCGCGTCCTGCTGACCCGTGGTGGCCAGGTCGTGTCCGCCTACGAGACCGTGATCGACGTACGCAAAGTCGGCCTCGAGCGGTTCCTTTATGCGCTGTCTCGCGAACAGCCCTTCATCTACGGGATCATGTCGCTGGTGATCGCCGTCCTCGCAGGCTGGGGCGCCTCGGCGGCCTTCCAGCTTCTGCGGGACAGGTAGGCGAACGGTGCCTTTACTGCATGTCGGGTGTCATGACGGACCCCAGATGAGATTTCATCCAAGGACCAAGGTTTATCGCTCAATGGCACAGATTGCATGATCGCCTATGTCACCGTTGGTGCTGATGACCTTCCGCGGGCAAAACAGTTTTATTCTGCCTTCCTGCCCGCCCTTGGCTATGAGCTGTCAGAGGGAACCGAGGGCCTAAGCTATGCCTTGTCGGTTGAGCCGGGGCAGTCGCCCACTCAGCCTGATTTCTACGTCAAACCTCCCTTCGATAGCGAAGCGGCCTCGCCTGGAAACGGGGCGATGGTGGCGTTCGAGGCGCGCAGCCAGGACCAGGTCCGCACCCTTCATGCCGCTGCCTTGGCCGCAGGCGGCACCGACGAAGGGCAACCGGGCTTTCGCGCTGCCTATGGACCCCGTTTCTTTGTCGGCTACCTGCGCGATCCGCAAGGCAACAAGATCGCATTGTTCTCCTGCAACCCGGCCGAGCCAGGACGGGATGGGTAACCCCTCGGTCACGGGCGAAATGACCATCACCTCTCTACACCCGCACCGCGCCCCGCGCGGTGCCGGGCCCAACGGGATGAGGGCTGCGCAAGCAGCTTGAAGACGGGCGGGAGCGCCCCGCCCTACCGTCCTCAACCCCGGCCGATATAGGGCATCTTGGTGGCCATCACCGTCATGAACTGCACGTTGGCCTCCAGCGGCAGTTCGGCCATGTGCAGGACCGAGCGCGCCGCGTCCTCTACCGCGAAGGTCTGCATCGCCTCGCCTTCGGGGTTGGCCATGGAATGGCGATGGCTCAGGTCCTCTACCATCGGCGTGCGCGCATTGCCGATATCGATTTGCCCGCAGGCGATGTCAAAGGGGCGCCCGTCCAGCGACAGGCTGCGGGTGAGGCCGGTGATCGCCGCCTTGGTTGCCGAATAGGGCACCGAGCCGGGGCGCGGCACATGGGCCGCGATGGATCCGTTGTTGATGATCCGCCCGCCCTGAGGCGCCTGATGGCGCATCTGCCGGAAGGCCGCCCGCGCCGCCAGGAACATCCCCGTCAGGTTCACGTTCACTGCGGCGTGCCAGTCTTCCAGCGCGATTTCGTCGATGGTGCCGGGGGGCGTGAAGATACCCGCGTTGTTGAACAGCACATCCAGCCGCCCCGCCTGCATGGCAAAGCTGTTCACCGCGTGGTCCACAGCCGTGGCATCGGTCACATCAGCGGGCAGCACATAGGCGCAGTCATGGCCCAGCGCCACATCGGCCAGCTTGTCGGCACGGCGTGCAAGCAGCCCCACGGACCAGCCCTGCGCCAGGAACAGCTCCGCCACTGCCTTGCCAATGCCCGAGCTGGCACCCGTGATCAGAATCGTCTTTCGGCTCATATCGCGGCTTCCTCCTCTGCCTCTAGTGTCAATGCGGCCACGGGGGCGGCACGCAGATCGTCCACGCGCAGCGGCCCCGAAGGTTTGGCCAGCCGGTTGCGCACCACCCAGATCAGCCGCTCCTGTGCGCGGGTGATCGCCACATAGGCCAGCCGCTTCCACAGGGGCTGACCAGCCTCGACGCGCCCCATGCGAGCGGCGGCGTATATGTCGGGAGCAAAGACCTGCGCGGTTTCCCACTGCGACCCTTGGGCCTTGTGAATGGTCACCGCCGCGCCGTGAAGGAAGGTCGCCCCCATCCGCGCAGCATAGGGAATGAAGGGCTCTTCCTCGTCCGGTTTCTCGATCTTCACGATGGAGGCGGCAGAGACCTGCGGATCCTCAGCGCCCATCACATGCAGGCGCGAGAAACCGGGCTTGCGGCCGGGGCCGAGGTAGATCACCTGCGCGCCCTTGATCAGGCCGCGCGCCTCGAGGTCCAGCCGTTTCTTGCGGTGTTTCAGCGGCAGTTCGATCCCGTCGCAGATCAGCGGCTCGCCTTCGATCAGCGCATCCTCGGGGGCGCCATGCACGCTGCGAAAAGCGTTGATCAGACGAATGCGTGTCGCGTTGCGCCAGACCAGAACGGGCGAGCGCGCCATCAGGTCCACCTCGACACGCTGTCCCCAGACCACGCGGGGGTCGCGGCGGGCGGTGTCTTCGACCATGCGTTCAAAATCCTCAAATCCCAGCTCTGGATCCGCCAAAGCATGGGCGAGGTCGAGGATCGGGTTGTCGGCCTCCTGCCGGTGAATGCGGCTGAGCACCTGCTTGCGCGGCTCTGGCAGACCATCGAACACCATGGCGCCGGACTGGTTCACCGGCGCCAGCTGGGCCGGATCGCCAAACAGCAGGAGAGTCGGGAAAATCTCTTTCAGGTCCTCAAACTGGCGATCATCCAGCATCGAGGCCTCATCGACGAAACCGATGTCTAGGGGCTCCTCACGGCGCTTCCATCCGGTGATGAAATCGGATCCGCGCAGGCCTGCGGCGGCCAGGGCGCCGGGGATCGATTTGTTGCGCTCGTAAAAGGCGGCGGCGCGGGCAAGAGCCTCGGGCGTCAGGCCCTCGATCTCGGGCTCGTCACCATTGCCGGCCAGCCATTCCGCGATGCGCTCATATTCAGGATCATAGACGGGGGTATAGAGGATCCGGTGGATCGTGGTCGCGGGCACCCCGCGCAGGCGCAAGACGCTGGCGGCCTTGTTGGTGGGCGCGAGGATCGCAAGGGTGCGTTTGCCGGTCTTCTTGCGGCTTTCGTAATCGCCCGAAACCACCTCGACACCGGCCTGCTCCAGCGCTTTGTAGAGTTCAGCCAAAAGCAGCGTCTTGCCCGATCCGGCCTTGCCAATGACCGCCATCACGCCCGCATCGCCGCGCGGCGGGTGCAAGAGACCATCGTCCAGATCGACACCGGCCTCGCGCAAAAGCTGGGTCACGCTGTCATAGGCCGTGGCCTGGTCATCAGAGAACTGGATAAGAGGCTGTGTCATGGCGCGACACTACAGCCGGTGGGTCGGCTGCACCAGCGGCAACCGACCCGGGAACAAGCAGGGATTATTTACAAGGAACGCAAATCAACCGGTCATCGCCATCGGTGCGACAGGTCCGGCATCGCCAAAGGCGCGTTCGAACCAAAGCCGAGAAAGCTCGGGCGCGATGCCCGCACGTTTGGCCACCAGATCGTAGCTTTCGGGCGTGAACTCCCAAAGGCCGACGTTGATCTGATCACGCCCTTCACCTTCGGTGCCCAGTACCTCAGGGCTGGAGCCGATGGCGCGATAGATGCGCACCATGCGCTTGTCGAAGACACCCACGAAATGACGCACACCAAAATTGCGCATTATCTCGCCACCGCCCAGCATCAAGGCGCCGGCAACGCGGGAAGGTGCGTTACGCGACAGGCAGAACCGCGTGCACTCCCAGATCAGCGGGCTGACAATGGGCGCCCCGCCGGTCAGATGGCCAAAGATTTCATTCACCATGACGCGTCCCGTGGTGGGAAGAAACCGCATCGAACCACCATGGCTGCCATCGGGCATTTCCCAGATCACATAAAGCGGATCCAGCGCGTCATATTGGTCTCGCTCTTCGCCCTTGGCATCAACATTGACCTCCCAGCCCAGCCGAGTGCGGAATTGGTCAGCGCGATCCGTGAACATGGAGTGGGCCAGTTCCGGGTATTTGTGAAGGTCGTGTCCGTAGATGTATCGAAGCATTTGCATTGTCCCCTTTAGCTTGAAATGCAGGGACAGAATACGGCCTGAAAGTGAAGAACCAAAGACTTTAGATAAATTGAAGGGGCTAAATTCTATTTTTTATTCAATCACTTACACGACAATCAGGCCGCAGCTAAGGGCCCGCGCAATTGCATGCGTGGTGTTCAGCGCGCCAAGCTTGAAACGTGCGCTTTCGATGTAAACGCGCAACGTATGTTCGGAAATCGACAAGGTTTGTGCGACTTGCGCACGGCTGTAACCAATAGCCAACAACGTCAGTGCGTCGATTTCACGCGGCGATAGTGTCTGTGCTTTTTCAGGTCCACGGTCCGGTTCGAATTCCAGCGCTTTTCGATTGAAATAGTGCGCCATGAGAATCAGTTCCCGGCTATGGCTCTCTGTGAATTCAGCCCATTCTTCATCCTCGCAATTGTGATTGACGGTAAACAGGGCGAATTGCCCGTTTGGTCCCCGAATCGGAATTGAATACCCCTGATTGCCGACCCCATGGGCCAGTGCGTCTTTCAGGAATATGCGTGCAGTTTTTGTAGACCAGTCGAGCCGTTTCCAGTCGACGGGATGAAACCTCTGATAGCAGCCGATAATGACCGGGTCCGTGCGCAGATATCCTTGCTCAAGGTAGTGCTGGACCCAGGCCTCATCATAGGTGCCGCAGCCATATTGCTCTCCGGCACTGTCGACCCAGTGATATACGATATGATCGACACCGAAGGCATCCCGCACGCGCTCGGTGATCTCTTGCAGACCATCAAGACTCGTTGTGGCATCCAAATCCTCCAGAATGCCGTCGAGATCTACCTTCTTCCCCATAGGATCGCGCACCGTTGTCGTCTGCTCTTGGCGAGATCTCTGCGTAAGCGATATCCAGTGCGATATCCAGCTGGTCGCTCAGTCTCCCCAGACCTTTTGCAGCGGCAACCTCCCTGAGGTCAACGAGAACGTCCAAAATCCATCCGTTTTCTCCCATAGCGGCCCCCTGAGCCTATCCAGTTCCGGCCACCATCATAATTTCTTTGTAAAATTGGTCCTATTCGCAGCTTTTTCTTCCCCCGAAATGGTGAGGGTTCGGCGGATAAGTTGCTGATTTTGCGTTTTCGGCATCTTCACAGACAAAAAAAGAGCGAACCATTTGAAATGATTCGCTCTTGCATTTTTTGTAGGTCTGGCCGGTTGGCCTGCGGATTACTTGCCCGCTTCAAGAACCTCGGCCAAGGTGCGCATGCCTGTCTTGGGGGCCTGCACCAGCACCGACATATTGCCCGGCAGATGCTCGTTGCGCAGCATCTTCATGTGCGCTTCGGGCAGGTCGTTCCACGCAAAAACCTCGGACATGCAGGGGTCAAGACGCCGCTCGATCATCAGCTTGTTGGCCGCCGAGGCCTGCTTCAGATGGGCAAAATGCGATCCCTGCAAACGCTTCTGGTGCATCCACATGTAGCGCACATCGAAGGTACAGTTGAAGCCGGAGGTGCCCGCGCAGATCACGACCATGCCGCCCTTCTTCACCACGAAGGTGGAGACCGGGAAGGTCGCCTCACCGGGGTGTTCAAAGACCATGTCCACGTTCACACCCTTGCCGGTGATGTCCCAGATCGCCTTGCCGAACTTGCGGGCTTCCTTGAACCAGTTGGCGTATTCCGGCGTGTTGACCGTAGGCAGCTGGCCCCAGCAGTTGAAGTCCTTGCGGTTCAGAACGCCCTTGGCGCCCAGTCCCATCACAAAGTCACGCTTGCTTTCGTCGGAAATCACGCCGATCGCATTGGCGCCCGCAGTGTTGATCAGCTGGATCGCATAGGAGCCGAGACCGCCCGATGCGCCCCAGACCAGAACGTTCTGGCCCGGCTTCAGGTCGTGCGGCTCATGGCCGAACAGCATTCGGTAGGCGGTGGCCAGCGTCAGCGTGTAGCAGGCAGCCTCTTCCCAGCTCAGGTGCTTGGGGCGCGGCATCAGCTGCTGAGCCTGCACATTGGTGAACTGGGCAAAGGAGCCATCGGGGGTCTCGTAACCCCAGATCCGCTGGCTGGGGGAGTACATCGGATCGCCACCGTTGCATTCCTCGTCGTCGCCGTCGTCCTGGTTGCAGTGGATCACGACCTCGTCGCCCACCTTCCAGCGCGTGACCTTGTCACCCACGGCCCAGACGATGCCCGACGCATCGGAACCGGCGATGTGATACGGCGCCTTGTGGCCATCGAATGGCGAGATCGGCTGGCCAAGGGCCGCCCAGACACCGTTGTAGTTGACGCCTGCCGCCATCACCAGGACCAGCACCTCGTGGCTGTCCAGCTCGGGCACGTCCACCACTTCTTCGACCATGGCGGTGTTCGGCTCGCCGTGACGCTCCTTGCGGATGGTCCAGGCGTACATTTTCTTGGGAACGTAACCCATCGGGGGGATTTCGCCCATCTCATAGAGATCCTTCTCGGGCGCCTCGTAGGACAGAACGTCGGTCTGCGTGTCCAGAGCCATGATGGCCTCCTTCGTATGAAACATTTCGCCGCAATGCAGAATCGCGGGCCTACCTAGGGAATAGAAACGGGAAGGTAATAATGCAACCCCAATTGATGTCGTTTTGTAATTTTATGACCTTGCAGGTGCAGAAAAATCCTTAGCGGGTGCAGCATCAGCGGTCAGGGAGGCTGCCGGAACCAGGTGGCGGATCGAGTTGGCATAGTAGGTCAAAAGATCCCGTTTTGCCGGAACAGGTATATATCGGCCACGCTCGGCCCGAATGATTCCGCGCTGGATCAGGATCCGCAGGGCCGCCTCAACCGCATAGGCATGGCTGTGACGCGGCACATGGACATGCGCCATGGGAATACGCTTCAGCAAAGAACCCAGCCGCTGCTCCAATGCACTGCGCGACATCGCCCCTTCGGACAAAAGCAGCCGGGCAACCGCAGGAACAGGCAAGACCGGCACGATTTCCCCAATCCGCTCCATCAGTTCCTGCGACAAAGGCGCAGGCAGATCTTCGGCGCCCTGCCCGTTCTCAGGCTGCGCAGCCGTGAACTCCGCAAGGCTGAGGGGGCGACCAAAGTTCACCGCCGCATAGCCGAAGCGGTGATAGCGCCCAGTCATCCAAAGCCACAGCTGCCGCAGCATGCGCGCCATGACGACCCCTATGCGGGCCTTGAAGCGTCGCTCACCCGCGCGCCCGGCAGAGGTCAGGATCTTATCCTCCAGCACCCAGTCATAGTTCAGCCCAACGGGCACAAATACCACATCCCGGCTGGGACCTGCCGCGTCCTGCGCCGCCACGATATACTTCAGCAATCCCATGCGCGGCGGCGCCAGCGCCCCATCGAGGCTCAGGCCGCCTTCGGGAAACATCGCCTGCGTTGCGCCCCCTTGGGTGGCAAGGCGCACATAGGTAGCCAGCACCCGGCGATAAAGCTCATTGCGGGATTTGCGGCGGATGAAATAGGCGCCCATGGCCCGGATCAGCCGCGACAAAGGCCAGACCCGCGCCCACTCCCCCACCGCATAGGACAGCGCCGAGCGCCGCGCCGCCAGATAGGTGATCAGCACGTAGTCCATATTGCTGCGGTGGTTCATCACAAAAACCAGCGTTGCCTCCGGGTCGATGCGGCGCAGGGCCTCTTCGTCCTGATGACCAAGGCGCACCCTGTAGATCGCATTCGAAAGCCAGCGCGTCACGCGAATGGCAAAGCTGAAATAGGTGAAGGCGGAAAAGGACGGCACGATCTCACGCGCATAGCGGCGTGCCTCTTCAAAGGCGACATTGTCGGGAATGCCTTCCGCCGCCGCGTGATCGGCCACCGCCTGCGCCACCTGCGGATCATAGATCAGCCGCTGGATCATGTCATAGCGCCGCGCCAGGCGAAACGGCTCGATCGGGCGTTCCAGCCGCCGGTTGAGCCGCGCCACCGCCCGCTCCAGCCGCCGCCGGAAGAACCAGCGCACCGAGGGAAACAGGAAATGCGAAGCAAAGGTGACCGCCGCAAACAGCAGGATCAGCGCAAAGAGCCAAATCGGGATCTCGACGGTGTCTGTCATGGTCAAGACTGTGGCAGCAAAGCCGGGTCCGGGCAATTGTGACGCAGGATAACAACCCTCACAGGGCTTTGCCGCAACGCAGCGAATTGACATGGATCTATTATTCCGCTTTACATCGCCTCAGCGAAATAAAATTACCGAACCTAGAATCGTGAGGCCCGCCCATGTCGCAGACGCAGAATGACCGCAAAGCCGACCGCCCCTGGCTGATCCGCACCTATGCCGGCCACTCCACCGCCAAAGCCTCAAACGCGCTGTACCGTTCCAATCTCGCCAAAGGGCAGACCGGCTTGTCCGTCGCTTTCGACCTGCCGACCCAGACCGGCTATGACAGCGATCATGTGCTGGCGCGCGGCGAAGTCGGCAAGGTGGGCGTGCCCGTCTGCCACCTTGGCGACATGCGCACCCTGTTCGACCAGATCCCGCTGGAGCAGATGAACACCTCGATGACGATCAACGCCACCGCGCCCTGGCTGCTGTCGCTTTATATCGCCGTGGCCGAGGAACAGGGCGCCGATGTCAGCAAGCTACAGGGCACCGTGCAGAACGATCTGATCAAGGAATACCTCAGCCGCGGCACCTATATCTGCCCGCCCAAGCCGAGCCTCAAGATGATCGCGGATGTGGCCGAATACTGCTACACCAACGTGCCCAAATGGAACCCGATGAACGTCTGCTCCTACCACCTGCAAGAGGCCGGTGCGACGCCCGAGCAGGAGCTGGCCTTTGCCCTGGCCACAGCGCAGGCGGTTCTGGACGAACTGCGCCCGCGCATTGACCCTGCGGATTTCCCGGCGCTGGTGGGGCGGATCTCTTTCTTCGTGAACGCGGGCATCCGCTTTGTTACCGAGATGTGCAAGATGCGCGCCTTTGTCGATCTCTGGGATGAGATCTGCGAAAAACGCTATGGTGTGGACAACCCGAAATTCCGCCGCTTCCGCTATGGCGTGCAGGTGAACTCCCTTGGCCTGACCGAGCAGCAGCCGGAAAACAACGTCTACCGCATCCTGATCGAGATGCTGGCGGTGACCCTGTCGAAAAAGGCGCGCGCCCGCGCGGTGCAGCTCCCTGCCTGGAACGAAGCCTTGGGCCTGCCCCGCCCCTGGGATCAGCAATGGTCAATGCGCATGCAGCAAATCCTGGCCTATGAGACGGACCTTCTGGAATACGAAGACCTGTTTGACGGCAATCCGGCGGTGGATCGCAAGGTCGAAGAGCTGAAAGAAGGCGCCCGCGCCGAGCTGGCGAACCTGGATTCCATGGGCGGCGCCGTCGCCTCGATCGAATACATGAAATCGCGGCTGGTGGATTCCAACGCCGAACGCCTCAACCGGATCGAGCGCAATGAGACCGTCGTGGTTGGCGTCAACCGTTGGACCGAAGGCGAGCCTTCACCACTGCAGACCGAAGATGGCGGCATCATGGTTGTCGACCCGGCAGTAGAACAGCAACAGATAGGGCGCCTTAACGACTGGCGCGCGCAGCGCGACAACGCAGCAGTCCAGAAAGCACTGGCCGATCTCCGTGACGCTGCCAAGAACGGCAGCAATATCATGGAGCCTTCGATCGCAGCCGCGAAGGCAGGTGTGACAACCGGCGAATGGGCTGAGGAGATGCGCAAGGTCCATGGCACCTATCGCGGCCCGACCGGCGTGTCCGGCTCCCCCTCGAACAAGACCGAAGGCCTTGACGATTTGCGGGAGGCTGTGAATGCGGTCAGCGACCAGCTGGGCCGTCGCCTGAAATTCGTGGTCGGCAAGCCGGGTCTCGATGGTCATTCGAATGGCGCCGAACAGATCGCGTTCCGCGCCCGAGACTGTGGCATGGACATCACCTATGATGGCATCCGCATGACCCCGCAGGAACTTGTGGAACAAGCCCAAAAAGACGATGCACATGTGATTGGCTTGTCAATCCTGTCAGGGAGCCACCTCCCCCTGGTAGAGGACATGATGACCCTGATGAAGAATGCCGGACTGGGCCATATTCCTGTAGTCGTCGGGGGAATCATCCCCGACGATGATGCCGAGCGGCTCAAGAAAATGGGTGTGGCACGGGTTTACACCCCTAAAGACTTTGAACTGAATTCAATTATGGGGGACATCGTTGAATTGGCAAAACCACCTCAAATTGCATGAGGCCCGTAAAGCCAGGGGAATTTTTTATAAAAGTGCAAAAAATAGGCTAATAATCTCATCAACACTCCGGCATATAGGAAAGCCAGGAATAACCTGAGTGGCCCTATATAGCCGGAGTGTCAAAATGAGTATTGATCTTTCTTCCAAGTCGCGCAGCGAATTGATTGAGCTGAAAGCAGAAGTGGAAGCAGCCATTAAATCGGCCGAAGTCCGCGAACGTCAGGAAGCGCTGAAAGCAGCTGAAGAAGCGGCAGCGAAGTATGGCTTTTCTCTGGAAGAGATCGCCGCAGCCTCCCGCACAGGCGGCAAAAAGCAAAAAGCCGCGGCAAAGTACCGTAATCCCAACAATCCTGAAGAAACCTGGAGCGGACGTGGTCGCAAACCCCATTGGGTACATGCGGCGCTGACAGCCGGAATGGACATTTCCGACCTTGAAATCTGACATGTTTCGGCTTGGAGAGCGTCAATGACAATCCATATCGGTGCCGAAAAGAGCGATATCGCCGAAACGGTACTCATGCCCGGCGACCCTTATCGCGCAAAATGGGCTGCAGAGACGTTTTTGCAGGATGCGCGCCTTGTAAATGAAGTGCGCGGAATGCTGGGCTATACCGGCACCTGGAATGGCAACCCGGTTACAATTCAGGGCAGCGGCATGGGAATGCCCTCGCTTTCGATTTATGCCAATGAATTGATCCGGGATTTTGACGCAAAAACGCTGATCCGGATCGGTTCTTGCGGCGGCATGCAGAAATCAGTGGCCGTGCGCGATGTCATTCTTGCAATGACCGCGACCACCGCAGGCTCACCTTCTGCGACGATGTTCAAAGAGGTGAATTACGCGCCCTGCGCGGATTGGTCCCTTTTGAAAGCCGCATCCGAAGCGGCAGGAAAACGCGATGTCGCAACTCATGTCGGCGGCATTTATTCCTCCGATACCTTTTACGACGAGCGGCCCGACCTGAACGAACAGATGGTCCGCCACGGAATTCTGGGTGTCGAAATGGAAGCCGCCGAGCTATACACTCTGGCTGCCCGGTATGGTTGCCGGGCACTGGCGGTGCTGACTGTCTCCGACCACCTCTTGACCGGAGAGGCCCTGCCCTCGGACCAGCGTGAACGCAGCTTTGGCGACATGGTGGAAATCGCGCTGGAAGCCGCTTTCAGCTGACCCCGACCGAGAGACCACCATCACAATACAGAGCGGGCAGCGGAAACACTCCGTTGCCCGTTTTTGCATTGGCTGCAACCTGCGGTGACGCAGCGCGCATCCGCGCGCTACCGGGCCCAAGGCTTTGTGCGGCCCCAAAGGGCCACGCAAAGGCGCGGGAGCACCCCGGTGCCGCGCCTCTCACCGGCCGTGGCTGCGGTCGTATCCGTTTGGCGCGGGTCTGTTCCAACCTTCCAGATCGCCGTCGGCCGGGGCAAAGATCTCAACCAACAGCGGATGACAAGCAGCGGTGTCGCTGGAGTGCTCGGACGAGCAATCCCCTCCAGGGCATGCACTCAGCGCGCCCAGGATGTCGATTTCAGCAAAGAATTCTAGATAGTCGCCGGGGCGCACCGGACTAGCCTTCATGAAATACTGCCCTGTATCACGGGTGAACCCCGTGCACATGAAGACGTTGAGCACATCGTGCACATGGGGTTCCGCCTCGTCCAAGCTCACTCCCAGGTGATCGGCCAGCGCCCGCGTCAGATTGGAATGGCAGCAGTAATGATACTGGCTGCCTGCCAATAGGTTGCCGGTATAGGGATCACAGCGGGTGCCGATCACATCGTGAACCGAACCGCCGAATTCATCCATCCCGTACCAGTCCAGCGTATCGTCGATGATGGTCGCCATGGGGCGCAAATGCGGAAAGCTCGACCACATCCGCTCGCCGGTGGTCAGATGGGTGCCATGCAGCGCGCGGCTCTTGCCGGAGTAGAACCGCTCCGACAAATCCTTGAGGTTCCACAGGTTCAGATCCCCCACCTGCGCCCCCTCGACCGAGGAAATGCGAAAGAAATGCCCGGCCGGCACCTCGAAACACGCGGCATCACGGGGCGGGACCAGCACCTCGCCGGTCTTTTCAGCGCCCTGCCGCGCTGCCCGGTACAAGGACAGGTCCGGCACCGGCAGGGTCTCGTTCGGGTAGCAGATCACTGGCCTGATGGCCTTGCGGTTTTCCGCGTCCGGGGGCGCGGGATGTTGAGAAACATCAAATGTCATGCTCTGCTCCAATTCTTCTGACGGCAGCGCCTGAGACCCCTCGCGTGGGGGCGCAAACGCTCTCCCATGGGGGAGGGGTTGGCGCTATCCGGCCTCTGACCGGATTTCAATGCCGCAAACAATCCAGGGACCATAGAAAAAACCAAAGGCGCCCGGGCACAAGTCCCGAACGCCTTTGCTGTCTTCAAATTTTGCTGAGCCGTGCCACTCAGATCACCACCACATCCAGCGGCGGAAAGCCGTTGAACCCGACCGAAGCATAGGTCGAAGTATAAGCGCCGCAGGCATGGATCACCACGCGGTCACCGCCCCTAAGGCCCAGCGGGAGCTGGTAGGGCTGCTTTTCATAAAGCACATCGGCGCTGTCACACGACGGGCCGGCCAGAACGCAGGGGCCGGTGGTCTCGTGATCCCGGTCGGTGGTGATGCGGTAGCGGATCGCCTCATCCATGGTTTCGGCCAGCCCTGAGAATTTGCCGATATCGAGGTATACCCAACGGTGTAGATCATCCTCGTGCTTTTTGGAGACCAGCAGCACCTCGGCCACGATGGCACCGGCCTCGGCCACAAGGCCACGGCCCGGCTCTGCCATCACCTCAACCGCATCGGGAAAACGGGCGTTCACCTGCATCATCACGGCGCGGGCGTAGTCGGTCGGTCCCATCACGGTATTGACATAAGACGCCGGAAAACCACCGCCGATGTTCAAAAGGCGCATAGAGTGGCCTGCTTCCTTGGCCGCTTCCCAGACCGCATGAACCTGATCCAGCGTCGCGCCCCACATCATCGGATCGCGGGTTTGCGAGCCGACGTGGAAGGACAGCCCATCGGCGACAAGGCCCAGATCGCGGGCGCGCGCCATCAGCAACAGCGCCATTTCGGGGGTGCAGCCGAACTTGCGGCTGAGCGGCCAGTCAGCGCCGGTTGCATCAACCAACAGGCGGATGCAGACATGGGCGCCGGGGGCGTGTTCTGCCAGTTTCTTCAACTCCTCCACCGCGTCGGCCGCAAAGTGGCGAATGCCGATCTCATGAGCAAAGGCGATGTCGGCAGGGCGTTTGATGGTGTTGCCGAATGTGATCTGATGCGGCGCAGCTCCGGCGGCCAGGCACATTTCGATCTCGGCGCGGCTGGCGGCATCAAAGTTGGACCCCGAACGCACCAGACGGCGTAGCAGGGCAGCTTCGGGGTTGGCCTTCACCGCATAGTGGATGCGCGCCCGGCCCAGACCACGGGCCAGAGACTCGTACTGGCGTGTCACGGCTGCGCCGTCGATCACCAGGGTCGGACGTGCGAAACCGGTGTTCGCGATATACTCGATGTGGCGTGCTGGGGGTACGACTTCACAATCGCGGGCGATTTGCCCGGTGACGTTTGCGTTCATGGTCATCTCCAAAAGACCCGGCCATATATGACCGCTCACTTCAATCAGAGACGTTACCGTCGCTACGTAACCCTAGGGCTGTTAGCCCTTTCGACAGAGGCGCGTGCGTTGGCGTCTTGATCGCGCATATCGGGCAAAGTTTCGAGTCGCGCAAGAGGTTTTCTGCACCCGGCGCATTTTTTCGCACGGCAGTCGTTGCATCGAGAAGAAGGCTCTCCCGCGTCGCCCCCCGTGCATCAAAGATGCCCTCGTGAGCCTTGGGCGTAGCGCCGCGCTTTGCGCGGCGCTACGCCCAACCGCGACCGGCAGCCTGTGGCTGTCATGGAGTGGGCGGGAGATCCTCGTCAGCGCCCTGCCCTGCCTGACCCTGCAGGGTTCAAGCAGTGGCGCGGTTGCACCTCGCCGGGCTCCACGGCACCGCAATAGGTGCAGCGCCACTGGCGCTTGCTGCGCTCGGCGCGCCAACGGCAATTGCGGCTCAGCGTGGATGTGCTGCGGCGCCAGATGAAATAGGCAAAAACACCGGCCAGAAGGATCAGAAGCAGAATAGGCATGCGCACTGTCTAACGGCAGCGCGCAGCTGTATCAATGGAAGGAGACCTGGCCTTGCTGCCGGTTGTCAGGCGGCCTCGTAATACGGGGCATAGCCGAGCGTCGGTTGCTCCTTCACCGGCTGAGGCAGCGGTGTTGGCATGTAATAGGCCCAAGCCTGTTCCAGATCCTGCAAAGCGGCGGCGGCTTTTTCTTCGGTTCTTTTGGCAGCGTGAGTGACGACGTTTGTCATGGAAACATTTCCTTTCTTCAGGATGCTTCCTCCCTTGACGATGAAGATAGTCCCGCCCGGATATCCTTTGCAGGGGGAATTATCGCAGTCTCGCCATGCGAAAAATGCAGGGCTCGGGAAAGCCTTGCCGCCAAACAAAAAACCACCGCGGCGGGATACCCGTCGCGGCAGCAACTCTGGCAGATCCGATCCAGGATCAGACGGCGCGTTCGACCATCATCTGCTTGATGTGGGAGATCGCCTTGGCCGGGTTCAGACCCTTGGGGCAGGTCTTGGCGCAGTTCATGATGCTGTGGCAGCGATAGAGCTTGAACGGGTCTTCAAGCTGATCAAGACGCTCGCCCGTGGCCTCGTCCCGGCTGTCGATGATCCAGCGGTAGGCGTGCAGCAGCGCGGCGGGGCCGAGGTACCGGTCACCGTTCCACCAGTAGCTTGGGCAGGAGGTAGAGCAGCTGGCGCACATCACGCATTCATAAAGACCGTCCAGTTTCTTGCGGTCCTCAATGGACTGTTTCCACTCTTTCGCGGGGCGGTTGGTCTTGGTTTCGAGCCAGGGCATGATCGAAGCATGCTGGGCATAGAAGTGGGTGAGATCCGGAATGAGGTCCTTCACCACCGGCATATGCGGCAGCGGGTAGATCTTCACGTCGCCCTTGATCTCATCCAGGCCATAGATACAGGCCAGCGTGTTGATCCCGTCGATGTTCATCGCGCAGGAGCCACAGATGCCTTCGCGGCAGGAGCGGCGGAAGGTCAGCGTCGGGTCAATCTCGTTCTTGATCTTGATCAGCGCGTCCAGAACCATGGGACCGCATTTGTCCATGTCCAGGAAATAGGTGTCCACCTGCGGGTTCTTGCCGTCATCCGGGTTCCAGCGATAGATCTGGAACTTGCGGACGTTGGTTGCGCCTTCAGGCTTGGGCCACGTCTTACCCGTGGTGATCTTGGAGTTTTTCGGAAGTGCGAATTCGACCATAGATCTGTCTCCTTGCTTAGCCGCCCATCGTCAGGGACCGAAGCGGTGCCTGCAGACAGGAGATAGGATGAACCGGCGACGGGGAAATGCCCTGCCGGAAAGCGAGTGCTGCGCCCAAGGGGGCGCTTGCGTTCATTGGAGCGGGGGCCATCATGCCAGCCCTCCGCGCATCATTGGGGTTTGGGCCGCGACACCGGCCAGTAGCGCCGCATCCGTCGGGAATAGCCGCGACAGCCGGTCGGTCAGCGCCTCGTCACGCGCGGCTAGGTGCAGAACCGACTGGTATTCGGCGTCGGTCACCATCTGCCGCCAGCGCTGATCGGTTTGCAGTTCTTCTGCGCCCTTGGCGTCCTTCTGGAAGGACGAGCCACCGCCATAGGGTTGCACCGCACCAAGGCCGTTGTCCTGCGCCTCAAGGCCCAGTTCACCAAGCAGGTCCGCGCGATAGGCGTCGTCGCGGCACCAGCGATCATAAGAGATGCAGGTGACGGCCAACTCCTTGGCCATCTCCACCATGCCCAAAAGGCGAGTGTAAGTGTCCATGGCGCGCAGCAGGATGGCATTGCGGCGCACCAGGCTGTAGCTGGGATTGCCCTGCATTTTCTTCAGAAGCGAGGCCGCCCAGTTGAGGAAACTGCGATAGATCAGCACGTTGCGGCTCAGCACGCTTTCATCAAAGCCGCCCGACACCTGCCGCCCGCCGGTGAATTCCGCAGGCGACGTATCCTCATAGGACATCACCAGCAGCGCACCGTCACCCGCTTCGCCCGTCACCGATGCCATATTCCGCATCGCTTTATGCTGTGGAGCGTGGGTGCCATTGACCTCGATCCCCCGAAAGCTGCGGAACGGATCCTGTCCGGGCTTGCAGTTGTTGAGAAAGACCGAGCGCCCACCGGGGGCATTGCGCTGCATCCACCCCACGATGGCATGGTTGCCCGAGCGACGCATACCAAAAAGGCGCAGGGCAACACCGGGAACGATCCCAAGGGGCTTCCATGCACTGTGGGCCTGTTGCGTCGCGAAAGACATCAGATGCCCTCCACCTTGCAGGCCCACATATCCCCACGCGCAAGCAGTCGCCCCTCCATCAGGAGAGGCGCTGCAGCACGCGAATGATATGTGGCATGACCCATCGCGTCTTCGGCCTTAGAAGGTCCGCGCCTTGGGCGCGATGCGCTTGAGGCTGATGCCACCTTCGTCCTCGGTGGTGAGCGGATCGACGATCACCGGACGATAGCTGAGGTCCACCTTGTTGCCTTCGACGCGGGCAACCGAGTGGACACGCCAGTTTTCGTCGTCACGGGTGGTGAAATCCTCATGCGCATGGGCACCGCGGCTTTCCTTGCGGGCTTCGGCGCCGACGATCGTGGCCAACGCGTTCGGCATCAGGTTGGTCAGCTCCAGCGTTTCCATCAGGTCAGAGTTCCACACCAGCGAACGATCGGTGACCTTGACGTCATCCATTTTCGCGGCAATTGCGGTCATCTTCTCGACACCTTCGGCCATGGTCTCCGAGGTGCGGAAGACTGCCGCATCGGATTGCATAGTACGCTGCATTTCCAGACGCAGATCGGCGGTCGGGATGCCGCCATTGGCGTTGCGCAGCCCGTCAAAGCGGTCAAACGCCTTGTCGATCTGGGACTGGTTCAGCTCGGGGTTCGAGGTCTCGGGGTTCACAACCTTGCCCGCACGGATCGCAGCGGCGCGGCCAAAGACCACAAGGTCAATGAGCGAGTTGGAGCCCAGACGGTTGGCACCGTGCACCGAGGCACAGCCCGCTTCGCCCACGGCCATCAGACCCGGCACCACGGCGGTGGGATCCTCGGCGGTGGGGTTCAGCACTTCACCCCAATAGTTGGTGGGAATGCCGCCCATGTTGTAGTGCACAGTCGGCAGAACCGGGATCGGCTCTTTGGTAACATCCACACCGGCAAAGATCTTGGCGCTTTCAGAGATGCCCGGCAGGCGTTCGGCCAGCGCTTCGGGCGGCAGGTGCGACAGGTTCAGGTGAATGTGATCGCCGTGCTCGCCCACACCGCGGCCTTCGCGGATTTCCATGGTCATGGAGCGGGAGACATAGTCGCGCGGGGCGAGGTCTTTATACTGGGGCGCATAGCGCTCCATGAAGCGTTCGCCTTCGGAGTTGGTCAGATAGCCGCCTTCGCCGCGCGCGCCTTCGGTGATCAGGCAGCCCGAACCGTAGATGCCGGTCGGGTGGAACTGCACGAACTCCATATCCTGCAGGGGCAGGCCCGCACGGGCCACCATGCCGCCACCGTCGCCGGTGCAGGTATGGGCAGAGGTCGCGGAGAAATAGGCACGGCCATAACCACCTGTGGCCAGCACGACCATCTTGGCGTTGAAGACATGCATGGTGCCATCATCAAGCTTCCAGCAGACAACGCCCTGGCACTGCCCGTCTTCGGACATGATCAGGTCGATTGCAAAATACTCGATGTAGAACTCGGCGTTGTTCTTGAGGCTCTGTCCATAAAGCGTGTGCAGGATGGCGTGGCCGGTGCGGTCGGCCGCGGCGCAGGTGCGCTGAACGGCGGGACCTTCACCGAATTCGGTAGTGTGACCACCAAAGGGACGCTGGTAGATCTTGCCTTCCTCGGTACGGGAGAAGGGCACGCCGTAATGCTCCAGCTCGTAAACCGCCTTCGGCGCTTCACGGGCGAGGTATTCCATCGCGTCGGTATCGCCCAGCCAGTCCGAGCCCTTGACGGTGTCATACATGTGCCACTGCCAGTGGTCCGGGCCCATGTTGGACAGCGAGGCGGCGATACCGCCCTGCGCCGCAACGGTGTGCGAGCGGGTCGGGAAAACCTTGGTCACGCAGGCGGTGCGCAGACCCTGTTCGGCCATGCCGAGGGTCGCGCGCAGTCCGGCACCACCGGCACCCACCACGACCACGTCATATTCGTGTGTTTCGTATTCGTAAGCAGCCATTGGAAACCTCGGGGATTAAAAGGCCAGGCGGACGAGGGCATAAACCCCGGTCACGGCGACGGCATAGGACAGGCAGGTCATCAGGATGATCGCCAAGCGGCCCTTGAAGCCGTGGACGTAATCCTCAAGCATGATCTGCGCACCCGATTTGAAGTGCATCATGCCGACCCAGATGGTCAGCGCGGCG
>Ga0098070_100105_pt1 | contig 51990 bp, 42 predicted proteins | sample 28_taG_FD_75063 | JGI IMG/M metagenome (GOLD analysis project Ga0098070, IMG submission 75063) | Marine viral communities from Cariaco Basin, Caribbean Sea - 28_WHOI_OMZ | ecosystem: Environmental > Aquatic > Marine > Oceanic | place: Caribbean Sea: Cariaco Basin | collected 2014-11-12
GGCGCGGAAGCTGTCGTTGCCTGCGCCGCCGGTCATCTGATCGTTACCCGCGCCAAAGCCGCCAGTCAGCTGGTCATCCCCGTCGCCGCCGTCCAGCGTGTCATTGCCCGCCTCGCCATCGAGCGTATCGTCGAATTGTGAGCCTAGGATCAAGTTGTGGCCAGCGTCTCCAATAGCTGAGCCGCCAGTGGATGGTGCATTTATCGTATTGGGTGATGTCATGAGAGCCTCCTGAACCTGCGGTAGTGCAACGAAAGGTTGATATTGTTAACGAAAGGTAAACAATTCGATCTGTTTGTCCGGGTGGATGACGCAGCCGCAGATGCGACAAGGTTCTGCGAGAGTGCCAAAAATCAGCACAAAGAGCGTTATTCCTGCGCATTGATAACCTTTTAGAACGTATCAGCGGATCAGGGCCTCGACTTTCCGACGGCGTATGAAGTGGGCGCAAAAATGACCTTGGCGAAGAAGGGATGACCCAATGAAGATGGCGGTCAGGTGTGCTTGGCCAAAAAGTGAAGGCGCGGGTGGCAACCGGACCAAGAGATTCGCAGAAGGACGGGGGCCGACAGATTCGGACAAGGGACCGGTTTGGTCGACAGGGGCGGATGCCAGTCTTTGACTGGTCGAAGGGCGCATCTGATGTTCGTTGACCAATTCAGCCTGGCCGACACAAAAGGCAAATTAATCCTTCCGAAACAGCGGCAGTGATAGCAACGCATGGAGCTCTGAGAGTTCGCATTCAATCTGGAGAGCTGCGCGCCAGTATACTGCGATGTTGTCTGACAAGATACGCAAGAAAGCCCTGAAAAAGGCCACGAGTCCGGAACAGCTTGATACGATGCTGTCCGTGACGTCGTCCTATGGATGGGTTGCGGCAATGGCCCTAACCGCTCTTACATGCGGGCTTTTGGTCTGGAGCGTGTTTGCGACGGCACCTTTGAAAACCAGTGGAAGCGGGATCATCCTTGTTGAAGGCGACGTCCGAACCGTAGGTGCCCCGGGCTCGGGCGTTGTTTCCGAGATCCTTTATGAAACCGGCGATCATGTTCAGCAGGGCGTTATTCTTGCCCGGTTGGAAAACCCAATTTTAGAGACGCAGATCCGGGCCGCGCAGTCAAAGCTGCGCCGTACCGAGGAGGCTGCACACAGAGTTCGCAATTCAAACAAGGACTTCATCCGGTCTCTGAAAGAGGAATACGCTGTTGCGGAACGTTATCACGAAGCTCGCACCCGTGATCTGATCGACAAAACAACTCGGCTCAAGCAGCAGCTGCAAGAGCAAGACGATCTTTATGCAAAAGGGTTGATTACCAAAACAACACTCCAGGCGACTGAAAACGCGCTGGAAAACGCTCAGGAAGCCTTGATTGCAGCGCGGTATGACTTCTCGGCGCGCCGGACCGAGTTTTTGACGGATCTGCGCAATGCCGAACAGGATACTCAAGACCATGCAGTGGAGGTGCAACTCGCTGAGGAAAAGCTGACGGCACTTGAGGAGGACTTTGCCCGCAGCACGATCGTGCGAGCGACTGAAACCGGAACGCTTGCTGAGGTATCGGCGCGCCGTGGAGTGTCCGTGCAGCGCGGTGACACACTGTTCGAAATCTTGCCCGGACAGCCGGAGGCGCAGCCAAGGGATGGTCTGGTTGCCGTTGTGTTCGTCGAGGCGTTCAACGCTGCGCGTATTGCCCCCGGGATGGCAGCCGAAGTTGTTCCCGCGTTTGCGATGATAGAACGCGACGGTTTCATCCGTGGCAAGGTTCAGGCTGTGTCTGAACTGCCCGTTACAAAGGCGCATCTGATGATGCGGCTCGGAAACGAGGAGCTTGTTGAGAGCCTCGTGCAAAATGGACCGGTCAAGGAAGTTGTCGTGAACTTGGAGGAGGATCCCCACCGGCAGGCCGCGCTGCTTTGGTCAAACGGCAAGGGGCCGGGTGTTCCGACCACCATAGGCACGCTGACTTCTTCCCGTTTTGTGATTGATCGCAAACGCATCGCGAGCTTTGTCTTTCCGAAACTGGATGAATTCCTGCCAGCCCTCAGGGCGTCTGGCGAAAGCGAAACATCGACCGGCGCCCCGTCATGAGGGGGCGGCGTACCCCCACGGTGCTGCAGATCGAAGCAGAGGAGTGTGGCGCAGCTTCGCTGGCCATGATCCTGGCCTACCATGGGCGCTATATCAGGCTGGAAGACTTGCGGGCCGAGTGCGGGGTCTCCCGAGATGGGGCAACGGCGGCAAACATACTTAAGGGCGCGCGTCGACATGGGCTTGTTGCATCGGCCAAACGGCTGGAGCTGCCGCGTCTGAAAGAAATCACCCTGCCAGCGATTGTCTTTGTGAATATGAACCACTTCCTGGTTCTGGAGGCGGTCTCAGGGACTACATACCGATTGAATGATCCGGCCATGGGGCGGCGGGTGGTCTCAAGGGAAGAGTTCGATGAGATGTTCACCGGCATAACCCTGTTGTTCGAGCCGGGTGACACCTTCGAAAAGACGCCAAAGCCGCAAAGCAGCCTTAGGACGCTGCTGTCGTTCCTCGGGCAGGATCGGGCTGCGGTCTCTCTTGTCGTTTTGACTGGCGTTACGCTGATCTTGCCGGGCCTGGTAATCCCTGCCTTCAGCAAGGTGTTTGTCGATGACTACCTGATGGGGCACCAGGAGGACTGGCTGTTCGGGATCGCCGTCATCATGCTTCTGGTCATCCTGCTGCAAAACGGATTGATGGCCCTGCGTGCGCTATATAGCGCCAAACTCGAGGCCAAGCTCGCTCTGTCCATCAATGCCGAAATGGCCTGGCGGTTCCTTAGGCTTCCAATCCCCTTTTTCGAGCAACGCCTTGCGGGTTCCCTGGCCAGTCGTGGCCACATGGCGCAACGCGTTGCGGATCTCTCTGGTGGCAGTTTGATCGGAGCCGGTCTGGATGCGCTGCATATCACATTTCTGGTGGTGGTGATGATGAGCTACAGTCCCGAGATGACAGGGGTCGTGGTTCTCCTGCTACTGGCAAGCGGGGCCGCCATTGTGGCTATGCAAAGGAAGATGGACAGCCTGTCGGTTAAGACAACGATCGAAACGATGAAGCTGACCGGCAAGACCATGATCGGCATACAGTCGATTGAAAGCATCAAGTCTTCGGGTACAGAGGCGCGTTTCTTTGAAGGGTGGGCAGGAACACATGCCAATATGGTCAATGGCCAGACCGCGCTCGCTCTGAGGCAGGCATTGCTGAGCACTGCGCCCGGTTTCATCTCCTTCTTCGGAAAGGCCATGACGCTGCTGGCGGGGGGCGTTCTGATAATGAATGGCGCCCTGACAATCGGTGCACTTGTCGCATTTCAAGCGCTGCTTGCTGCAATGGATCTGCCCTTCAGAACCCTTGTCACCCGTTTGCAGGATCTCACCCAAGTGCAAGGCCCAGTGAAGCAGGTACGCGATGTCACAGATTCCCCCGAGGCAGACGAGTTTGGCTCGGCGCGCGGCGCATGCGGTGCGGAAAGACGGCTGAAAGGGTCCATTCGTATTGAGGGTCTTGGTTTCGGGTTCAATCGGCTTGCGCCCCCGTTGCTATCGGACTTCAGCGTGAACATCGCTCCCGGGCAAAGGGTTGCCCTTGTCGGAGGCTCTGGAAGCGGCAAATCCACCGTGGCGAAACTGATTTCTGGTGCTTATGCGCCTTGGGAAGGCCAGATCACCTTTGACGATAGGCCGATGCACACGATCCCGCGTGAGGCGCTGCGCGATGCAATTTCTGTTGTCGACCAGAACATCGTACTTTTCGAAGGATCGTTTCGTGACAACATCTGCCTTTGGGACCACGTCATTTCCGACGGGGATATCGTTTCTGCGGCGCGCGACGCAGAGATACTGGATTTTATCTCCAGCACCAGTGATGGCTTTGATACCCTGGTCGAAGAAGGGGGACGGAACCTGAGTGGCGGCCAGCGCCAACGCCTGGAAATTGCCCGCGCTCTCGCTCGTAATCCGACGATCCTGATCCTGGATGAAGCAACAAGCGCGTTGGACCCTATCGTCGAGGCCAAGGTGATGCAGAACATCAAGCGTCGTGGAACCACCTGCGTGATCGTTGCGCATAGGTTGTCCACAATCCGTGACTGTGACGAGATCATAGTCATGGACACTGGAACAGTGGTTCAGCGAGGCACACACCAGGCGCTCTGCGATGTCGCGGGAACGTATCAGGAGTTGATCGCCACATGAAAGCGCTGGCTGCAAACGCTGCGGGATCTGAACCGAGCCGTGTTCTGCTGTGCACTGGCCAGCTGATGGAATTTAGCGACTCTGACGACTGTTTCCTGCTGCGAAGCGGCTGTCTTGAACTGGCAGTTGATGGTGAGGGTGACCACACCGCCCTGTTCGAGATTTCCGCAGGGGAGATCGTGGTTGGGTGTACTGGCCATGCTCGCCTGATGGGCCGTGCTCTGGACGATACCGAACTCGAAGTGGTCGCTCTAAGCCGGTTTATCGCCGACATACCCCCACATGAGGCGGCTGCGTACTTGGACCGATGGCTTGAACGTCTGGCTGCGCTCAGCGGATCGCCAACTCCTCAAGATCTGTCTGAATCCCCTGTTCCGATCGGGGCTGGTCAGACGCTCGCACGGGACGATGACGCCCGATATGTGTCCAGCAGGGGTGTTGTTTGGGTGCGCAGCGGACCAGATGCTGCAGTGTCATACATGATCATCACAGCTTTTGCTCCAGTCGCGATTCCCAAAGGACAAGCGACGCAGGTGCTGGGAACACGCGATCTTGTGTCAGATCCGGCTGCTGCCACTCTTGTCATACATGAAACTGAAGTCTTTTTGTCCACTTTGGCCGAACCCAGTCAGCAGCAGCGGTTGGAGTATGACCGGCGGAAGCGGCTGTGCAGCCAGCAGGACGCCGAGCGCATGGCGCGGGCAAACGAACTTATCAGCAACGCGCTGTCACCCAGGAAGACGCACCTGGTCACCGGCCAAACAGGCGCCAGCCCCGGATTTGCGCTGCTTGCACGACTTGCCGAAAACTCGGGTTTCACGTTGACCTTGGCGAAGGAGCGCAATGGCGGCTCAGCTATCGAGGATATCAAGGCGCTCTGTGATGCGAACAACCTGCGGTATCGCCAGATTGCCCTGAGCGGAACTTGGTGGAAGCGGGATTCGGGCGACTTCCTCGCCTTTGATGACGAAGGGCAGGCCGTTGCGGTTATGCGTGATGCCTGGGGTTATGTGATCTGCAATTCAGATGGTACACAAAGGCGGTTCCGCGCCGAAATGGCCGAAGGGCTGCAAGGCAGGGGGCTGATGATTTACTGGCCGCTTCCTGATATGATCTCGCGTGGCACGCAGGTGCTGAAGCATGTGATGCGGCGATGTTCCGGGGATCTGAAGACACTGATCGGTGTCAGTGCGGCGTCCAGCGTGCTGACCCTCTCTTTGCCTGTGCTGACCGGAGAGCTTGTTGGCGCAATTATTCCGCAGCAGGACGAAGCACTTCTGATGCAAATGGGTGTCATTTTGGCCGTCGTGTCTTGTGTGCTGTTTGTGGTGTCGGTGATCGCACAGATCGCAGCCGCACGCGTTGAAATGCAGGCTTCGACAATTGTTCAATCCGGAGTGATGGATCGTGTGCTCCGACTGCCGGTCGGCTTCTTCAGGCGGTTTTCATCCGGTGAGCTGACGCAACGCGCCCTTGCGATATCTCGCCTTGAGCGGCTGGCAACCACCGGAATGATCCAAGGTCTGCTGGCTGGCGTATTCTCGGTCTTCAGTCTTGCACTGATGATCCATTATGCGCCCCAGCTTGCTTTGCCGTCCATCGCATTTGCCGCAGTGTTTGTGGGGTGCAGCTTTTGGGTGGGTCGCGCGCAGACAAGTGCCGCAAGACAGGCTATGCTCGCAGGAGGCGCGGTCTCTTCGCGCATGCTGGAGATTGTCCAGGGCATCGAGAAATGGCGGATTGCCCGCGCGGAGCCTGCAGCCTTTGAACGCTGGGCTCATGCTTTCCATCGGCAGCAACGCGCCAGCTTTCGCGAAAAGCGCATGCATGCACTCTCGACTGTCATCAATGCCTCCTTTCTACCTGTTGTGACCTTGGGAGTCATCCTGATCATCGGGGCTTCTGGCGCGCATCAGGGGCTTAGCACCGCACAAATTGTGAGCTTTCTGAGCTGTTTTGCAATCTTCATCGGTTCGCTGAATGCGCTGGTGCGCAACGCGACTGAGTTCGCCGCCATTAGGCCCATCTATGACTTCAGTGCGCCTATCCTGCAGGAAAAACCGGAAGACCATGGAGGCGGGCTGGATCCTGGCTCTATAGGTGGACGCATCGCGCTCAAGGCGGTCAAGTTTTCCTATGCTGAGGGCGCTTCTTTGGTGCTCGACGGGGTCGACCTGGAAATCGAGGCAGGCGAATACGTGGCTATCGTCGGGGACTCCGGATGCGGCAAGTCGACGATCTTGAGACTCCTTATGGGATTTGAAACGCCAAACTCGGGCACTGTATCTGTGGATGGCATGGATCTGCGCCAGATGGATCTGAGGCGCATGCGCCGCCAGATTGGAGTGGTCATGCAAAGCGCCAAGCCGCTCCCTGGGTCGATCTTTGACAATATTGTCGGCACGAATTTTGAACTTGAGATGGAAGATGTGGAACGCGCAGCCCGCATGGTCGGGCTTGAAAAAGATGTCGCGCGCATGCCGATGGGATACCAGACAGCACTGACAGACGGGTCCGGTTCGTTTTCAGGTGGTCAGATCCAGCGGATCATGCTGGCGCGGGCAATTGCCGCGGACCCGAGGATCCTGATCCTCGACGAAGCGACCAGCGCATTGGACAACCGGACGCAGGCAATCGTCACGAGAACAATGGCGAGTCTTGACGGTGTGACGCGCATTGTTGTGGCGCATCGCTTATCTACTATCGTCGCTGCTGACCGGATCGTCGTCCTTGAGAATGGCCGCGTGATCGAGAGTGGAACCTACGATGCACTGATGGCGCAAAAGGGAAAATTTGCTGCTCTTGCGGAACGTCAACTCGCGTGAACGCCCTCGGCATCAGCCCTGAAAATAAGGATTGTGCAAAAAACGGTGCGCGGGCTGTGTGCGTCTCAATCAAGGTTATTCACCATTAACGGCTCTTCAATTCCTCAATCGTAGGGTCTCGTCCATGTGATTGGAAAAGAATTCTAAATTGCCAACACTGTTATCTAACACGGCGACGTTTCATGCTTTGTCGCTTTCCTCTTGAAAACACAGATCGAGGTACAAAATGTCGAATTGGTCCGAACAAGATCAGAAATCCGCTGTCTCCGCTTTAATGGAACGCTGTGCAAGCGATTCAGCTTTCCGCGAAAAGGCAATGGCCGATCCTAACGCCGCAATCAAAGAGGTTTCCGGCAAGGATCTCCCTGAAGGCTTCAAGCTGCGCCTGGTGTCGAACGAGGGTGCAGATCTGACGCTTGTGCTGCCGGATCCCATCAGCGAAGAGCTGTCTGACGCCGATCTCGAAGCGGTGGCAGGTGGTGGCCGGTCCTGCACTGTCACCATTGGCTGACCCTACCTCTCAGTTCTGAAAAATAAATATCAGGCGCGCTGCACTCTTGCACTGCGCCTGATATCTCCCGTCCCAATGCACGCTGGGAGGGTCACGTCAGAAAGGTCGTTCGGTGAGTGTTCATTCTGGAATTGCAGTACAGAGTTCGGGCGAGCCCATTGTTATTCTGCCCGCTTATCACGCGCCACTTGGCCAGACGCAGGCACTGGTCTTTCCTCATTATCGGTCTTTGCTGAAACAGACGTCCGACAATGTGATCGTTCTTGTGGCCATGCGCTCTGAAACTGTACTCGGTGTTCTGATTGTCAGGGTTGAAGGGCGGGACGCGTCGATCCTGTCGGTTGCAGTGGCGCGGCATGCCCAACGCTCCGGAGTGGGGCGCAGGCTGGTGGACGCCGGGCTTGACGCTGCCGCAGCAGTCGGCGCGCGGACCTCGAGGATCGAATTCTCGACGCGCCCGGAAAACGTTCAAAACCTGATCGCCTTTCTCGCCGCGACAGGCTGGTCACCGCCGACCCCCAAGGTGTTCTTTTCCCATGCCGATCCGATCCGTGTCCTTAACCAGACCTGGGCCGAACGCGCCCTGAGCCGTGGGCCGCGGAATGCAAGGGCTTTTGATTGGAAGACGCTAAAGCGCAGTGATCGAGACTTCATCGCGGCGGAAATTTCGGCTGGCCGGTACCCCAAGGCCGTGTCTCCCTTCTGGCAGGAAGACCAGCTGGCGGACATCAGCATCGGGTTGCGTGCGGATGATGGACGTGTCGTCGGCTGGTTGGTCAGCCATTTTGTTCCCGCATCCCCTGGGGTGATCCGCTACAGTCGCAGCTTTTCCTCGGATGCACCGGCCTTTCGCGGCAATGGATCCTGGCTGATGGCGGAAACGCTCAACCGGCATGCAAACGGTGCGCTCTATGAGCAGTACCCCCGAGTTCTGTTCGATATCGATTACAGGAATCGCCCGATGATGAACGTCTTTCATCGCCGCTTCGGACCATACGTCGAGCAAACCTACGACCTGTGTACAGCATCAAGGGACATTGCGCCTCATGCAGAATGATCCATCGCCCATCCCGGTCATCACGATCGAAGAACACAACGAGGCGCTGACGGCTCTGGCGTGGGCGCGAGAGACAGGAGCCATCGAGGACGGTCCCGTCCGATTGCTTCATGTGGATCAGCATGCAGATCTGAACATTCCGACACTCAGCCGCTCGATCGCCGGTGTTCCCTGCCGTGTCGATGCGATCAAACCCCTTGTGGAAGAGGAAATATCGATCGCGACATTCCTGTGGGCCGGCGCCTATCTGGGCCTGATCAACGAGGTGTTCTGGCTGTCTCCGGGTAGCCCCATTCCCGGTGCACGTCCGCGTCAGACGCAATCCTCGAAGCGTATGCTGATTGCAACGACAGATCGGGATAGGCGAGAAATGCTGACCATGGTCAGGCGCCCGGAAACGTTTTTCTTCGGGAACGATGACCGAATGCCACTGGACCTGCATTTTGTGGGAACCAACTTCGACATTCCCAAGGCAGAAACGCCTTGGGTTCTCGGGATAGATCTTGATTATTTCTCCTGCAACAGCACACCGGAAAATGGGTTCAGGATCAACGTCACCGAGGACACCTACCTGGCAGTTCGCGATAACGCCTATCATCCTCTGCGCCTGTCGCTCTATCACAGGGTCAAGGCCGTCCGAAAGGGCAGTGACTTCTGTCTCGAATTCGACATGTTGCCGAGCCGCTCTGCGGATCCCTTGATCCGGGATGCGACGTCGATCGTTGCGCAGGTATCGGCGCTGGCCGAGATGCTGCAACGCCAGGCCGAGCCACCGGCCCTGGTTGTGATAGCCCGATCCCGGATCAGCGGCTTTACTCCGGCGCACCAATGGCAATTCATCGAAGAACATGTAGTTCAGATGCTGCGTGATAATTTTACCTGCGCCCTGCATGAAGGAGCAAACCTATGGCAATAGCAGCCGAATCATTGCGCGTGACCCCGGAGAGCGTTGCAAGGTGCGCGCAGATTACGGCGGATCTTTTGAACCGCTCCTATCTCGCAAAGGGGAGTTCGCAGCCTGTCGTCCTGACCGGACTGACGCAGGACTGGCCCGCGCTGACCACCTGGTCCTTTGATTTCTTCGATCTGCGCTATGGCCAAGAAAGCGTTCTGGTTACGGACCATCTGGGATCGAAGAACATACAAAAGGTGCAGCTTTCGGCCTATCTTGACTATGTGCGCAATCCATCAGGTGCATTTCTGGCCGGAAAGCGGTCTGATGCACCGTGGTATTCCCCTTATTGGTGCCCGTTTGCGGACCATCCCGAATTGCTGGCTGATTTTGACCTCTCCGAGGCTGTCGAGAATTGGATGCCCGCGCCGGAGGCCGTTGCGGCCAGGCCTGGAAGCTCTGAAGAGATCATGGCGCGATGGGCTTTGCGTGGCTTCATGTGGCTGTTCATCGGGCCATCCGGAACCTTCACGCCGCGACATCTGGATACGCTGAACACACATGCCTGGAACTGTCAGATCACGGGGCGCAAGAGGTTCGACATCTGGCGGCCTCGGGCGCCGGACGACGGGACGCCTGCGGATCTATCAGTTGTTCTGGAACCCGGTGAGACACTGATCATTCCCACCGGCTGGGGCCATAGCGTCACCGCATTGGAACCTTCCATCAGCCTGACCGGGAACTTCTTCAACGCAACGAACGCCGCTGACTTCTTTCGCGCCATCTATGCTCAGCCCGACACCTGGAGCGCCAAGGGGCGGCTGGTGCCGGAGTTGAAAGCCGCAATACGCCAGTAACCCTTGCCAGAAAGACAAGACTTGACGCCAGGAGCCGATCTTGATGCCTTCGTGGGGGCGACTGTTGCAAGGGCGATGACCCTGCAAGAGCGGATTGACGCTGGCCGAAAGAGCCCGGTGCCATCTGACGAGGCGCTTTGCGCGGACTACCTTGCAAGGTGGAAGACACTGTGCGCCGCGGGCGATGATGCCGGGTTCCGTGAAAGGCTGGAGCATTCCGGACTGTGCCCCGCTGATCTGGGCGATCGGCTTGGTGAGCCCGGCCCCACCCCGCGCGAGGACTGGCCGTCATGGGCGAAAACGCTGCACGCGGCCCTTGACCATCACCTTCAGACGGAGGAGGCGTGGACGTTTGACGATCGGGAGGCAAGGCCCTTTGCGCCCTTGCTCCGCGGGTTCGTACAGATTGCTGACGACCACCTCAGCTCAGCCTTGCACGTCATTGGTCGGATATCGGGCCGCGACCATAAACCGATCTTGCAAAGGGCACTCTATCGCCGCCTGACCGAAACGGCGTCGCAGGTCTTCGTCGCCGAGTTTCATGGTTTTCGCGCCCTGCGGCCGCAAGGTCAGATCGGGTTTTCCGGTGGGCACGGGATCTTTGATGCCTTCATAGTGTCAAAGAGCGGCACGGGGCTGATCGAGACATTTACCCGTTACCCTGTATTGGCCCGCTTTCTGGCGCTGCAGACGGACCACTGGGTCGCCCATATGGATGAATTTGCTGGGCGGCTAGAAGCCGACCTGCCGCTTCTTCGATCGGCCCTCGATCTGTCAGGGGCGTTTAGACTGCGCTGTGATTTCTCTGATCCGCACAGGTCGGGCCGTTCCTGCGTCAAACTCGAACCCGATGTCGGCCGAGCAGGAGTGTTTTATAAGCCGACCGAGTTGAAGGCTGACCTGGTGGTGGATGCGTTCTACGACCATCTTGGTGATCTGACCGGGACAAAGCCCTTGTGGCAGCCGAAGACGCTGAACCGTGGGGCATATGGGTGGGTGATGGAAGCCGTCCATGCTTCCTGCGCGTGCGCCGAGAACACAAGCGCATATTACCAGTCCGTCGGACAGCTTCTGTTTGCGCAGTACCTTCTTGGGGGTGGCGACATCCACTACGAGAACCTGATCGCCGCCTGCGAGGGGCCGGTCTTAATAGATCACGAATGCCTTATGACAAACCAGCCGGGTCCGGCATTTGAGCTGGCAACAGCGGAGCAACGCGCCGTGCGCGCCCTGACCTTCGAGTCGGTGATGCGTCCCACGATCCTGCCCGAGTGGAACGCCGAAGCTGCGGGGAGGCCCGTGGATTTCAGCGCAATCGGCAAAACCAGCGGTCGGGTATCGACATCGCGTGAGCTGACCCTGTTGCATCCGGGGACTGACAATATGCGGCTGATCCGCGCCCCACACGCGCGTTCAGAGACAGGCGCCAATACCGTTGTTCTTGACGGAGAGGTGGTGGACGCCAGCCATCATGCACAGGACATTATTTACGGTTTTGAGACGGCCTACACCGGGTTTCTTTCTGCCCCCAATCTTCCCGCGCCACTGTTTCGAGATTTGCGTGATCTGAATGCACGCGTGGTTCTGCGGCGGACACAGGCCTATAAGGAAAAGCTGCTTCAGCTTTGCGCTCCCTCCAATATGGTCTCTGGGCCAGCGGCCCAGCTTGCGCTGGAAAGCCTGTATTGTCCCATTGTAACGGACCCCGTCGCGGGGCAAGGCTTGCTTCAGGCCGTTCAATCCGAGATCGCCCAACTCATGCAGATGGATATTCCCGTCTTTCATGCGCGGGCGGAGGAGACGGCGCTGAGGTTCCCGGATCATACCGCATCGCCGGATGTCTTTCCTTGCAGTGCCGTGGATGCCCTGTTGGGCAGGATATCGCGGATGGGTCCCAAGGATTTGGAGACACATAAAGCCCAGATTGCCGCAAGCTTGGCCTGCCATCAGCATCCGGACCTCGACCGCAGTGCCGCCGTTGCGCTTTCCGGGACTGTAGGTGCCGCCAAAGCCAGCCAAACGCCCTTGGTTCTGGAAGCCGTCAAGTCTCTGGCCGATGGGGTGATGCAGCACGCGCACCGTGGCGCTGGCGGATCTTATGCCTGGTGCGGCCCGGTCTACAAAAGGCAGATAGGAGGATGGCGGGTGTCACCCTTGCGCGAGCGGGTGTTTGACGGATCACTGGGCATCGCGCTCTTCCTGGCAGCCGCCGCCAGGGTGACCGGTAACAGCACCTATCGCGAAGCGGCCATTGGCGCGGCAAGAAATCTGTCGGAGCCGAAATTGTGTATGCACGCAACGCGGGCACTGATGCAGGCAGGTGTGGGCTGTGGAACCGGAATCGGTTCCGCAATCTACGGCCTGTGTCATCTGGGAGCTCTTACCGGGCAGGTGGATCTCGTGCAGGATGCATACGCCGTCTGGCGACATGCCGAAGACCTCGGCATTGACGAGGCGGCCGATCTGGGATTGCTGTCTGGCCAGGCTGGGTATCTGAATGCCTGCCTCGTTCTTTATCGTCACCGACCCACCAGTGACCTGAAAACCCGCTGCCAGACGCTGGCCAAACGTATTGCAGGCATGCCGCTGTGCGCTCTTGGTCCGGGGTTTGCCGATGGGCGCTCGGGTATCGCATGCAGCCTTTTACGGCTCGAGGCGACTCTCGGGAGCACGGATTTCAGAGATAGGGCACTGCAGTTATTGCGCGCTGCGGGTGATGAACTGACTGAACCCGAAAACAATGACCGCTCATGGTACCGCGGTGTCGTGGGGCTTGCCGTTGCGCAGATCGAAGCGGCCAGGCGCACAGGTGCCGAGCGGTTCGAGATTGAGGCTGCGCTTGGCCGGTCGCTGGCCCTGCTTGATGGCCATGCGGCTTTCGCTCTTGATGATGTCAGCTTTGGAGAAGCAGGAAGAGCCTATCTTCTCTACAGAGCGGCAGAGCAATTGGACCTGCAGGCATATCTGCGCAAGACCGAGCCTGCCTATCAGCGCCTGTTGCATCGGGCCTTGGCGGGAACGCTTGCCTTCGGCTGGCCGTCAGGCTGTACCACGCCTGGAATTTTTCAGGGGACCTCCGGCGTCGGCTATGCGCTCATTCGGCGTTACCTCCTCCCGGATATACCGGATATCTTTTCTTTTTCCTGAGCCGGGAATGCTATCTTCATCACTCATCTCAGGTTCTTTCAGCCTCTACTTCTTTGGGTTTTGACGAGGCGTAGCCATCTCTGTTGGATTGGACCCTGCGGCTGTTTGGCGGCAGTAACCAAGTATTTCAGCGCGTCGGGTTCGGGTGTCCGGTTGCTCAAAATCCAACTGAAGCCGTTAATATTGGAGCGCGATCCCTTGGCGCGCTGATGCTTATCCCTTGACATTTGGATGTAGCAGAGATTTTTGTGTCCGCGATGGTTCCCGGGATGCCCAAGGCACGCGGGATGAAAAGGGAACACGGTGAGGTGTAGCCATCAGGCGCCAATTCCGTGACTGCCCCCGCAACTGTAAGCGGTGAGCGATGCCGAAAAACCACTGGCCTCACAAGGGTCGGGAAGGTCGGCCGAGTCATGACCCGCGAAGTCAGGAGACCTGCCATCCATGTTTTAACTGACCCGGAGCGGGGCGCTCTGGAAGGAGGCAGGATGACACGTTCGTGGCGTGATTGTTTTTTGGCACCTTCGTTATGCGCTTGCTGGCGAAAGAGGACCAATGCTTGAACCCTATGAGGCTGCCCATTCAATATTGATCTGCGCTACCTGCGAAGGTCCGGGCAAGGCCAGCAGCCTGCGTTCCGCATTGGTGCCGCAGCTTCCCGACGGGTTTGTCGTTCGACCAGTGGATTGCATGGCTGGTTGCGATCGGCCCGTTACTGTCGGCGTGCAGGCTTCTGGCAAGGCTAGCTACCTGTTTGGATCGATTCAGAGTTCTGCAGAGATCGAAGCGCTTGCTGATTTTGCGCACCAGTATGCTGCGCATAGGACAGGTTGGACCTCGGCTAGCGAACGGCCCGCGGCCCTGTCCGACAAGACACTGGCGCGTTTGCCGGGCACCAGAGGTGCAGGGGGCAGCGGTGCCTGATTTCCTACGTGTCGAAAACCTTGAGTATGTCGCCCCAAATGGGGATCACCTTTTGAAAGGGGTCTCTTTCGACCTTCCTCAGGGTGCGCGTCTAGCGATTGCAGGGCCGAATGGTGCGGGCAAGACCACGCTGCTGAACCTATTGTCCGGCGTCTGCGATATCGCCCGTGGGGATGTGACCATCCTGGGGGAAAGCCTGCGCCAGATGCCATTGCAGGACCGCGCGCGCCGCATTGCGCTGGTCAGCCAGCATTCGGGTGTGGATGGTCGGCTCAAGCTTCGGGACTATGTGGCTTTGGGTCAAATGCCAGTCTGGGCGGATTATTCTGCGGCCGACCATGGCAAGGCGATGGACCGCATACTTGCGCTTACCGGGCTTGGCGCGCTCTTTGACAAGCCGATGGAGCGTCTGTCGGGAGGTGAACGTCAGCGCGCTCATATCGCACGCGCCTTGGCGCAAAAGCCGCAGATTATGTTCCTAGACGAACCCACCAATCATCTGGATCCCGATGCGAAAGGGCGGATGCTGTCGCTCGTCGCAGCGCTTGGTATTACGGTGGTCATGGTCGTGCATGATCTTGTCATGATCCCCGAGTTTGCGACCCATGTCGCCTTTATGAAAGAGAGCCGTCTGACCGCTTTTGGTTCGGTTGACGAAGTTCTGACCCCCGAAGCTGTCGAGGACACATTCGGTGTCAGCTATTTGCTTTTGTCCTATGGCGAACGGCAGATCCCGACGCTGGATATTCGGAAAACAGACATTCAAATCTGAAGGAATGAGAGAATGAAAAGGTATCTGTCTGCGGCGTTGCTGCTGGCGCTGTCCCAGGCCGCCATGGCTGATGTCAGCGTTGATAACTGCGGCGCGCCGCTGGTGTTCGACAGGACGCCGGAGCGTATCGTCGTTCATGACATGAATATGACCGACATGGCCTTTGCCTTGGGGCTGCAAGACAAGATCGTTGGCCTGACCGGGATCACAGGCTGGTACAAGACCAGTCCGGAGTTCGACGCGTTGCGGGGCGACATCCCGGAACTGGCGCCGAAATACCCAAGCGTCGAAAACCTGGTTGCCGCCGAGCCGGACCTGTTCTTTGCAGGCTGGTACTACGGGATGAAGCCCGGTGGTGAGGTCACACCGGATACCCTCGCCCCCTTTGGCATCAAGACAATGGTTCTGACCGAAAGCTGCGTACATGTGCACCAGGACCGCCCGGTGGCGTCCATGGATCTGCTATTCAATGACGTGCTGCGCCTTGGCCAGGTCATGGATGTGACCGGCAAAGCCGAAGCGCTGGTAAACGACTGGAAAGAGCAACTCGCCGTGATTGAGGCCAAGACGTCAACTGCCTACAGGCCCCGTGTTTTCCTTTTGGATGGTCCGGCAGATGCGCCTTTTACAGCGGGAAAGTTTGCCATTCCCGACGCAATGATCGCTGCAGCGGGTGGCGAAAACGTGACCCACGGCATGGAAACCAGCTGGGGGCGTACCTCTTGGGAGGCCGTTGCGGCGGCCAATCCGGAGTTCTTGGTCCTGCTGGACTATCAGACGGGCAACGGTGCTGCAGATACCTTCCGATTCCTGCAGGAACACCCGCTGATGGCACATACGGATGCGGTCAAAAACGAGCGTTGGATCGGTCTGCGCTACGAGGAGCTGACTCCCGGACCTGCCAATATTGGGGCCATCGAAAAAATGGTGCGCGCGCTTCATCCGGACCTGTTCTAACGTGGGCAGATTTCGCCTCACGCTGATGGGAGGGGCGGCCTTGCTGGTCGCCCTCATCCTGCTGTCCGTGCTTTATGGCACGACCGCCATTCCTCTGGCGGAGGTTTTTGCGGCAATACCCTCCGGACTTGGCTGGACAGAATTGGAGCCGACCCCGATGGGGCGCATCATCTTTGATCTGCGGCTGCCGCGTGCTCTGTTCTCTGCGATCATTGGGGCTGGCCTCGGAATCGTTGGTGTGGTTTTGCAGACCACGACTCGCAATGATCTTGCAGATCCTTTCCTGTTTGGCCTGTCCTCTGGCGCTGCCGCAGGCGCGGTTCTTGTTATCACCGTGACCGGTGATGTGCTGGGCATCTGGACCCTGCCTCTCGCGGCCTTCTGCGGCGGCATCGTGGCCTCCGCAATCGTTCTGATGCTGGTACAGCGCCTTCGCACCAGTGCCCCCGAAAAGCTGATTTTGGCGGGGCTGGCCGTCTCTTTCCTGTTCGCGGCCATAACCAATTACCTGATCTTCGCCGGAGACAGCCGCGCGGCCCATTCTGTAATCTTCTGGATGCTTGGCGGGCTGGGCCTGTCACGCTGGCAGACCTTTCCGCTGGTCCTCGCCGGCCTCAGCATGATCTTTGCTTATGCGCTCTACCGTCGTCGCTGGCTGGACGCGTTGCTTGCCGGAGATGTAACAGCCATCAGTCTCGGCGTGCCTGCCCACCGGTTGCGCATGATGATGTTTTTCGTGTCGGCTCTTGCGACCGCAACATTCGTCTCCGTGGCGGGGGTGATCGGGTTCGTCGGGCTGATGGTGCCCCATTTGGCGCGCGGATTGGTAGGCCCGCTGCACACGCACCTCTTGCCAACTGCGGCCCTGATCGGGGCCATACTTCTGACGGCTTCTGACATCCTGTCCCGTCTGCTCCTTGCGCCGCAGGAGCTTCCTGTCGGTGTGGTTACGACATCTCTGGGCGCATTTTTTGTTTTTGCTCTGCTCCTTGGCAAACATGCGCGACACTGACAGAGAAAACACGCCGCTTTCCAGTTTCGCGGCCGGTTCATATTAGGCCAATGCCTGTCGTTGCTGAGCCCTGCTGAAAGCCTCACCGCGTAGCACGAAGCCTCGCGGCGAAGCCATTGAGGGCGCTGAAGTCCTGCGCATGCAGGCGACCTGTTTGCTTTTGCCAACTGTCTGGGACTACCCTCGGTCCACCGATCGTACAGCGCTCGGTCCTGCACATTAAGCGAGTTTGTGTGGCTCATCCGTGTTGGAAAGCACATCGTTGCCCACGCTCTCTAAGGAGGTAATATGTTTAAACGAATAATGGCTCCGGTCGATCTGGCTCATGTCGAGCGGCTCGCAGCCGCGCTCGACTGCGCGGCGGATCTGGCAAAACACTATGGCGTACCGATTGTATATGTGGGGGTCACCTCGTCGGCTCCCGGCAAATTGGCCCATAACCCGCAAGAGTTTGCTCAAAAGCTTGATGCTTTTGCCACGTCAGAGGCTGCCAGGCACAACATCGAAGCACTGTCGCATGCCGCGATCGCACACGACCCCACGACCGAGATCGACGATGCGCTGATGCGAGCCATCGGTGAAACCGGCGCTGACCTCGTCGTCATGGCGAGCCACGTACCCAATGTTATCGACTACATCTGGCCGTCAAACGGCGGAAAACTTGCTGAGCGTGCAAAATGCTCAGTCATGGTCGTGCGGGCGTGACGCGCCGCACCGAACTTCAAAAATGACAGGGGGAGTCTAATGATGTCCGATAACACCGACATAGACGAAACCACAGGGATACCGGCGCCCGAGGGCGCTTCGGAACTTATCGACACCGATTACGAAATCGGTCAGGACAATATCGAAACGCAGATCGGGCCGGTCGGCCTCGACATTCACAATCCGGTTTTTCTGATTTCGGGTGTGAGTGTGGTGGTTTTCGTGATCTATGCGCTGCTTGCCCCGCAGCAAGCGGCTGATTTCTTTGGTTGGCTGCGCCCGACACTGACATCAACATTTGACGGGTTCTTCCTGTCGGCCGCGAATATCTTTGTTCTATTCTGCCTTGTTCTTGTCGTTTCGCCCTACGGGTCGGTCCGTTTGGGCGGCGCTGAGGCGACACCGGATTACGGTTATGCGGGCTGGTTCGCGATGCTTTTTGCTGCCGGTATGGGTATCGGGCTTATGTTCTTTGGCGTTCTGGAACCGGCCTATTACTTTGGCACCCCTTGGGGGGATGAACCATTGGGGGCTGTGCGCCCGTTCACCGAAGATGGTGCCCTAATACCGGAGAATGTGGATGCCGCCCGGCGCATGGCGCTTGCGGCGACCTCCTATCACTGGGCGCTGCATCCTTGGGCGATCTACGCGATCGTCGCACTCGCCCTTGCACTTTTCAGCTACAACAAGGGGCTGCCGCTTTCGATCCGTTCGGCCTTTTACCCGATCCTCGGGGAACGTGTCTGGGGTTGGTGGGGTCACACGATCGATATCGTTGCGGTCTTTGCGACACTCTTCGGACTTGCGACCTCGCTGGGTCTGGGGGCACAACAGGCGAATGCAGGTCTGGAGTATGTCTACGGCATTCCGAGCAACGTAACCGTTCAGGTCATCCTTATCATTGGCATCACGGCTGTTGCGCTGGTATCTGTGCTGCGGGGTCTTGATGGCGGGGTGAAGGTCCTGTCCGAGATCAATATGATCGTGGCCATCGCGCTGCTGCTCTTTGTGCTATTCACAGCCGGCGCAGTTGGGATCTTTGTCGATTTCGGCAAGACGCTTGCGGCCTATGCGCAGGAGTTGATCCCGCTCTCCAACCCCTTTGGCCGCGAGGATGATGGCTATCGCGAAGGCTGGACTGCGTTCTACTGGGCGTGGTGGATTTCCTGGTCGCCTTTCGTCGGCATGTTCATCGCTCGTGTGTCGCGTGGCCGCACTGTCCGCGAGTTCATCACCTGCGTGCTAATCATACCATCTGTGGTCTGCATCTTCTGGATGGCCGTTTTTGGTGGCACCGCAATCAACGACATGATCGCAAATGTCGATGCCAGCGCGGTGAAGGCCAATGTGATCGACGCCTACAAACCGGAATTGTCCTTGTTTGCAATGCTGGATGGGCTTCCTCTGGCCGCGATTACGTCAACCGTCGGTATCGTGCTGGTGATTGTTTTCTTCGTCACATCCTCGGACTCCGGCAGCCTTGTGATCGACACGATCACCGCCGGTGGCAAAATCGACGCACCGGTGCCACAGCGCGTATTCTGGTGCACCTTTGAGGGCCTGGTGGCCATCGTACTGCTGATCGGCGGCGGGCTCGGCTCGTTGCAGGCGATGGTCATATCAACCGGCTTGCCTTTCACCGTTGTACTGCTGGTGATGTGTTGGTGCATCTTCAAAGGTCTGATGCAAGAGCATAAGCATATCTGAAATTCTAGCCAGGAACGGGCGCGGTGTCGGGCCCGTTCCACTCATTCTAAACCCACTCCCTATTTAAGCCACATGAGGTGCAGTGTTGCGTGTCGATCAGCGCTGGCTGTTGGCGCAGCCCATTTGGTATCCCAAGTTGCAATGCGCTTTCAGTTGCTCTGTGTCTTGCGGTGACCATCCTTCAGGGGCGGTCACCTCAACCCAGGGCGCGATATAGTCCTGTGCATGATAGGCATGTCCGTGGCCGGGTGGCGCACCGAAGGACAATGCAAGATCGAGCGCCAGTTGAAACTGTGTCACAATCGGGATGAATACGAGGTCGTCTGACACGTCCGCGGCCGGCGGATCGTTCATCCAGGGTGGTGCGCGCCACAGCGAATAAGGATCGTAAAAGACGACCGGATCGCTGGAGTACTGCAAGAACATGATCCGCATGGCACCCCAGTCTGACGCAGCCTTGGAACCATTAGCCGTGTGTGACGCGTAGCGGATCAAGGACCCGTCTCCGATGGTCGGCTGAACCCAGGGTGAGCCGGGAGTGCGGCGTTTTTGAACGTAGTTCCAGAAGTCGGACGAGAAGGGCGGTCCGGCCCAAAACGCTCCGTCGATGGGATCGTCGAGCAATCGGAACATATTCGTCGCGTGCATCGAGGACCAGGCTCCGAGGCTGAGTCCGTTGACGTAAAAGCGGGGTCGGTCATCACTGGGCAGTGTCTTCCAGTAGCCATGAACAACGTCCTGCAATGCGGTTGCCTGCTCCAGTCCGGTGTTTGTCTCAAGGATCAGGGCGAGGGGGGACTGAAGATAGGAATACTGCGCGACGACCGTCGCGATGTCCCCGCCGTGCATGTATTCGACAGGGTCCTGCAGACCAGGATCAATCCAGCCTGTGCCTGTAGGGCTTGCGACAATGAGAACCTCGCGTTCGAAGGCCCCTTGCCGGATCAGCTCTGCCAGTGCGAGTTCCGCCCGTTCGCGCGGAGTATCGCCATTGGCACGCCCGACATAGACGCGGATCGGGTCCAATGCGGGCTTTCCGGTGAAGGCCGTGATGTCTTGCGCGTCGGGGCCCGAGGTCACGAATTCACGGCCGTATTTGCCCATCGCTGTCCAGTCGATCAGCGAGGTCGCGCTCCCTGTCATACGGGCGGTGGTCGGCCGCGCGGGGGCGTCCTGAAACAACTCCTGCGCAGCTTCATAGCTTTCGTCGAGGCCGGTCACCACGCGGTCAAAGATCCCGTCGCGGGAGACGATAAACAGTATCAATATCACCGCAACAACGCCAAGAACATTTGCGCGCCGTGGGGGCATGATGCGATAGAACCGCGCTCTGATCAGGCGGAACAGCGAAGCGACAAGTCGGCCCATAGCGAAGGCCACTGCGAAGGTCGCAATGGCAAGCGGCAGGAGTGTCGCGAGATGGAGCGCATCCGCGGGCTCCATGCCCATCTTTTGCCGTATGTCATTCTGCCAGCTGAGACTGGAGCCAAAGACCCAGAAATAGAATGCAAAGAGCGGGATCGAGATCAGCGCAACCAGCACCTTTGCAGGGCGTCCCGACAGGCGCGGCAGATCGGCCGCCTGCCAGACTAGCGCGATAACCTGCCCGATCAGGTATCCGATCGCGGTGACCAGCCCTCCGAGTATGCCTTGCAGGTCCGGGCCACGGGGGAGCAGTGACGGGGTAAGAGAGGCCGCAAAGAACAAAAGACCAAGCAGAAGGCAGGGGACGGAGACTGGGCCGATTGTTTTTGCCAAGTACCGATTGATCATTCTTTCCTAAAATCTCCTGAACTAGCTGTGTGAATCGTGGTCTTGGATCCGGCTGCGCGACATCGCCAAGGGTGTGCATGCCTCGCTTTGCTCTTTGCTCCGGACCGGTGTGAGCCGCATTTTTTGCAGTCTTCGCAATGTTGTACTGCGGTGCAACCCATTTCATTGCCTGACGGAAAGATGCATAGTCCATTCATGCAACCCGCAACGCGTGCATTTGTGCAGCGTCGACCGTTCACGGATTGAAACACCAGGTATGAAAATCACACTATTCGCTCTTGTCCGCTCTGTTGGCATGTTCCTCGTTCTATTCGCTTCGATATGCGCACTCCCCATGCCTTCCGCGGCGCAGACGGAGGTTCGGGCCATGGAGTTTCCCTATGTCACCTTGCGAAACAGAACAGGCTCGGCTGAGTCGGGTGAAACCTATGGTGATGAAAGGAGCGACCTCAAGGCAGGGCATTGCGAGGTTGGCAAAGTTGACCTCGGCGTTCTGTCCCCTCTTGCTGAGGTAACACCGGCATTCATGCGCGAAGAATTGCTACGCGTAAAGAATGTCCGGGAAATGGACCCCGCCGCCGTTCTTGACGGGCTTGAGGCGAGTGCGGGAGCGCGTGGCCCAGCGATCTACGTTCACGGCTATTATATCAGCTTTGAGAAAGGCTGCCGACGCGCGGCGCTTTTACAGCAGAACGCAGAGCTGGAGGGGCGGTTCCTTTGGTTCAGTTGGCCCTCGGATGGATCTGCTGCCTTCTATACCCATGACGAGGCAGACCTTTACTGGAGCGTACCCGATCTGGCTGACACGATCATTAAGCTGGAACAGCGTTTTGGAACAATGAATGTTGATGTGGTCGGGCACAGTCTTGGTGCGCGTGGCGTGGTGCTGGCGCTCTACGAGGTTGCCAGCAGGCAGCCCGATATCCGGCTGGGGCATGTCGTGCTCCTGGCCCCGGATATGGATTTCGACATTTTCGCCCGAATGCTGCCCCGCATCGAACCCATCGTGGACAGCCTTACCGTCTATGTCGCGTCCGGTGACAAACCGCTTGCCCTTTCCAGGCAGGTTCATGGGTATCCTAGGCTTGGCGAAGCGGGAAATGATGTTTCCAGGATCAAGGGCGTAGAGGTGATCGATCTCAGTGATCTGCCGGGCAATAGCCCGACCGGGCACCTTTATCACATCTACAGTCCTGATGTTGGCGCAGATCTGCAGCAGCTCCTGAACGCAGGAAAGCTGGCGGGCGAGCGTAGTGGCCTGGTGGCGCAGAGCGACAACCTGTGGAAGTTCGGCCTGGTCGCGCAGGATTAAATCCTGCCTCGGAGGGGCCAGCACCTATTTCTTGGCCCATCAAGGCAACCTGATCCCGGCAGCCCATCAACACCCGAGGGGCGCGTCAATGATACGTTAAACTCGTATCCCGCTGAGCTGCACGCCAGCTGACCAGGGAACAGGATTCATGGCCCTTGGTTAGGCGTTTGGCCAGTCGCTCAGGAGATGTCGCGTCGATGAAGCCGTTTTTCCCAATGTGATCGGCTATCCCCATATCCGAAATCGCAGGACAAGGATCAGTTGCCGAGGACCCTGTTGCGGTTGGTGATGTGCTTGATTTGGAAAACGGCTAGGTGCCTGGGCGCTGTGCAGAGTGAATTCCCGGGCGGTTGTGACCGCGGCCCGGCTCATATTTCACAAAGATGCTGACGACGGGGGATCATATCGGCCCCTATATTTTCGCCCTCTGCAGCCAACCCCGTCACCATCGTGTGACGTACGCTGTGGCTTCTGGAATTCTGTTCCGGGACGCGCCATCGGGCATCCGCAAGGAAGGAAAGATCAGGCAGGTTCATTCGCCGATTGTTGAGGCCTCATATTTGCGGACGCCCCAAGTCACTACGGTCGCCCCTTGGCTGTCACATAGAACTTAATGATCCGAGGCGCGTACCAGTTGTGCCTTTGGCATCATCATGTGCACGCCTTTCTCACGATTGACCGTCTGGGTAATACGAAGATCGCCAGCTAGACTGCACAGCATATAGGCTTCTTCCCTGCTGATGCCGAGACGGGCGCATGCTACTGTGATCATTTGACGAAGGGCCATTTCAGCGCAGACATCCAAGGAGGGATGCATCCCCATGGTGATGTAGTGCGTAGGTGTTTCGGCCTGGGGGTAGTCCAAAGCGATATCCCGGCGCAGGGTCAGCCGAAAACGGCCCTGCAAGGCGGTCTCGATAGCCGTGATGCAGACCTCGCCATCGCCCTGTGCCGCATGGCCGTCGCCACACGAAAACAGCGCGCCCTCAGTGTAGACCGGCAGATAAAGGGTGCTGCCCGCCGTGAGTTCCTTGTTGTCGATGTTGCCGCCGTGGCTGCGGGGCTCGATTGTCGAGATACGTCCCCACTCCGGCGGCGGTGCAACCCCCATCACGCCAAAGAAAGGGTTGAGCGGCAACGCCTTGCCCCAGGGCAATTGCGCCACCTGACGTGTCGCGTCGAGCGGCAGAATGGTCTTTACCCGGTTTGGAAATTCCAGCGGCAGGGTTCCCGCTAGGGGGCGGACCATGTTGTAGCCCCAATCCTGTCGCAGCTGAATGTCAAGAACATCGACCTGAAGCACATCGCCGGGCATTGCCCCTTCTACGGCCACAGGTCCGGTCAGAATATGCCCCGGCATCCCCGGCAGCCCGGCGGCGTGGATGTCGAGCAGCTCGCTCGGCACGTGGAAACTGCCACCCGGTAGCATGTCCGGCCCGCCAGAGACCGTATTGATCACCACCTCCTCGCCACTGTTTATAGTCATGGTGGGTGGGTGTTGCGCGTCGAAAAAACCCCAGTGGCAGGTCTCCGGGGAGGCGTTGAGTTCATGGACCATACTTGGGTTGTCCTTTTTGCATCTGTTCAAGGCGCGAGCTATTTGCGGTTGTCCAGATCGATCAGCTCTGTTTCCCAGCTGCTGTCGGATGGGTCCATTTCATCTCTTAGCGCATCAAACCGCGTTGTCAGGTGGTCCCGCATGGCCGTGCGTGCGAGGTCAGGGTCACCTGCCGCAATCGCTTCGATAATGGTGATGTGCTCGCAGTTGGACACTTCCAGCGACGGTTCGCTTCGGGCCCTGGCCCGGATCCGGATCCAGTCGGGGTTTTCACGTATCTTGTCCAGCAGGGCAAAGGCCGTCAGCAAGGGGCGGTTGCGGGCGCATTGCGCGATCAGGCGGTGAAACGCGCCATCCCAAAGTTCGATCGCTTCGGGGCCGTTCGATTCAAACTGTCGCTGCGCAAGCCTGCGCAGTCGGGCAAGCTCATCCGGGCCCATGCGGCGGGCGCAAAGGGCGGCGAGCTCCGGCTCGATGCACAAACGCGCCTCCATCACTTGAAGCGCATTGGTTTCTCCAGCGATCTTGGCCGCCAGGTCTGCCGTTGGGTCTGCAGGCTGTCCGGCGAAGGTGCCTTTGCCCTGTTTGCGCCAGACAAGTCCCTGCTGTTCAAGGCTGTCGAGGGCCAGACGAACAGACCTGCGACTGACATCGAAATTCTCGGAAAGAACCCGCTCGGTCGGCAATTTTCCGTCAGCGGGAAGGCTGCCTGATTTAATCAGCTCAAGAACCTTCTGTTTGATGGGTTCGATGGGTGCGGAACGAAGTGAAGACGACATGTTTGGGATATTACTCGTGTGGATCTTGTGATCACGCGCAAAAATGCCATGAGGTGGATGCAGCGCGCCATGAGGGATACGCGCTGCGGGCATCACTTGTCCACCGCTTTAGATCGGCTGGCTCGCCCTTCCGCGATGCGTTTTGCCTCCGCATCTGCGATGTCAGCATCTATTCCTTCGCGTGTGGGAAATCCCGAGAAATTGGTGCGTCCGGGCATGCCTCTGGCAAAATGCACGTAGCGTTCCTGCGCGACATCCCAAAGACGAGCCAACTCCTCCAGTGGGTCGTTGTGGTCGTCAGCACGAATGTCCAGCCAGGCGTGATCTTCGCCCCGGTGAATGACCAGGCCCGCTGCCTGGCGGCCGCGTTTGTCGCCCCCTGCGGCCTCGCCAGCTTGCATGGCGGTGATGAGCCGCTCGGCAAAGGGCAGGTTGGCGTGCTTTTGATAGGCCTCAGAGGTGGCTTCGATTACCTGCGGCCCAGTTAGCATGTTTCCCGCAACTGAGTGATCATCTGCAATCAGATGCCCGGCCCAGTTCACGCAGTCGCAGCCTGTGTGCGCAGCAAAACAACCTTGCACATCCATCATATGAGCCTGACGTATGGCTTGCCCCTGATCGCGGGCGACGAAATCGGCCAGCACATCTTGGGCGGATTCACCGGCTGCCAGACGTGCGCGCCCCTCGGTGCCCCATACCGGATTGCAGAACGCCTGCGAGGCGACGGCCACGGTCGGCCCTACGAAGGGGACCGCCGCGCCGCAGGCAAAGAAACGGGAGGCCACAATCAAACCGATTGCTCCATCCGCAGGATCGTGGGCTATCACGGACCAGGTCATCGGCCCACCGCGTAGGCTTGCATCAGACGGGGGGTTGCTGCGGCGCGCAGCATCCCGTCCGGCTCGCGCAGGGCTGCGGTCAGACGCCCCACGGTCCAGGGATCGGCCACCACGACACTGTGCCCGCGGTCACGCAGCTCGCCTATCACTGCTTCGCCAAAGGCTGGTTCGACCATCATTTCGGCGGGGCGCACTTCACGCGGGAAGAAGGAACCCTGGAAATGCATCGAATGGAACAGCGGAGCATCCATACACTGCTGAAGTTCCATGCCCCAATGAACAAAGCGCAGGAACCAGATCAGCTGCCACTGATCCTGCTGGTCGCCTCCCGGCGTGCCAAAGACCAGCTGGGTGCCATCATTTTCGGCGAGGCTTGGCGTCAAGGTGGTACGCGGTCTGCGTCTGGGCGCCAGCGAAGTTGGCAGGCCCTCTTCAAGCCAGAACATCTGCGCCCTCGAATTCAGGGGAAAGCCAAGACCGGGGATCACCGGAGAGCTTTGCAGCCAGCCCCCGGACGGTGTTGCGGCCACCATGTTCCCCCAGCGGTCGATCACATCAAGATGCACGGTGTCGCCCCGCTTTTCGGTCAGGTGCGACATGGTCGGCTCTTGCGCTGCAACCGGCCCAACGTTGAAGTCGCGCGCAGAACGTTCAATGTAAGCGTTGGCCAGATGCTCGAACCCCGGCACCCGCCCCGGGCGTTGCTCGGTCGAGGCCTGGTCCGTGATCAGCTTGCGGCGCTCGCTGTTGTATTCCTCACTCAACAGATAATCCATCGGGATCTCGCTTTGAGCGGGATCGCCGTAATAGGCTTCGCGGTCGGCGTAGGCCAGCTTCATCGCTTCGGTCACGGTGTGCACGAACTCCGCGCCAAAGGGGTCCATCGCACCCAGATCAAACCCTTTGAGGATCGCAAGTCCCTGTAGCATGACGGGCCCTTGGCTCCAGGCATGGGTCTTATGAACGGTCCAGCCTTCGTATTCGTAGCTCAGAGGAGCTTCATAGGTGGCGCGCCATGACTTCAGATCCTCGGGTGCAAGCACAGCGCTGTGTTTCCTGTCCGACACATCCATGACATATGCGTCCTGCAGGTAGTCGAAGATGGCGTCGGCGACGAACCCCTCGCGCCATTCATGACGTGCGGCGTCGATCTGCTGTTCACGGTCATCGCCTGCGGTCTCTGCAAGCTCGACAAGGCGTTGATAGGTATCGGCCAGATCCGGGTTCTTGAACAGTGCATTGGGTTCAGGCGTCTGGCCGCCCGGTGTCCAGACGGCGGCAGAGCTGGGCCATTCATCGGCAAAGTAGTCGGCGAGTCCCGCGATGGTGTTGGCCACACGGGGCAAGACGGGGTGTCCGTCACGCGCATAGGAAATCGCAGGGGCCATCACCTCGCGCAGGCTTAGCGATCCGTGATCACGCAGCATCAGCATCCAACCGTCAAAGGCACCCGGCACCACTGTGGCCAGCAGGCCTGAACCGGGTATCAGGGTCAGGCCCTGCGCTTTATAGTACTCAATTGTGGCCGCTGCAGGGGCAGGGCCTTGCGCGCAGAGCACTTCCGTCTTGCCGGTCTTGGCTGAGTGGAAGATGGCCGGCATATCGCCGCCGGGACCATTCAGATGCGGCTCGACCACCTGCAGTGTCAGCCCCGTTGCCACTGCTGCATCAAAGGCATTCCCTCCCTTTTCCAGAATGCTCATGCCTACGGTCGAGGCAATCCAGTGGGTCGAGGTCACGGCCCCGAAGGTGCCACGGATCTCGGGCCGTGTAGTGAAGTCGGACATAAAAGTCTCCGTGTTGAGTTATTGTTCGCGGGGGTCCAGCGCATCGCGCAGACCGTCGCCGAGAAGGTTGAAACCGAGGACGACCAGGAAGATGGAGATACCTGGCCAGAGCGCCATCCAAGGCGCCTGGTTGAGAAAGTTCTTGGCCGTATTCAGCATGGATCCCCAGCTTGGTGCCGGTGCCTGCTGGCCTAGTCCGAGGAAGGAAAGAGAGGCCTCTGCGATGATCGCGGTGGCAATCGTCAGCGTTGCCTGAACCAGGATCGGCGGCAGAACATTGGGCAGGATATAGCGCCGCAGGATCTTGGGTGTGGGCAATCCGATCGCAAGGGCGCTGTCGACGTAATCCTCGGACCGCACGTTCAGAACCTGCCCACGTGTCAGGCGGATGAAGATCGGCGTTGCCGAGATGCCGATGGCGATCATGGCATTGGTCAGGGACGGGCCGAGAAAGGCCGCCAGTGCGATGGCGAGGATCAAGAAGGGTGCGGCCAACAGCGCCTCGGTGCAGCGCGATATAACGGCATCGATCCAGCCGCCGAAATACCCAGCAAGAATGCCCAGTGGCACGCCGAGCGCCAGTGCGATGCCGACCGAGACCACGCCCGCCAGTAATGAGGCCTGCGCCCCCCAGACAAGGCGGGACAGGACGTCGCGACCAATCTCATCCGTCCCCATCCAATGGGCCGCGGAGGGCGCTTTGCGCACTGCGCCCCAATCTGTTGCTGCCGGATCCGGGATCGGCAAGATCGGCGCCAGGATCGCGATCAGGATAAAGAAGACGACGAGGATGCCACCAAGAAGGGCACTGCGATGCGCGCGGAACTTTTTCCAGACGCGGTTTTCAGAAGCGCCGCCCAGTGTGGCATCGGCAGAGACGGGGGCTGAGGCATCGTTCATGTCATTGCCCTCTCAGACGCGGGTTGAGGATGAAATAAAGGACGTCGGCCAGGAGGTTCATCAGGATGAAGCCGACCGCTGTCACGAGAACAATGCCCTGCACCACGGCGTAGTCGCGGTTGAACACGGCATCGACGACCATTTTGCCAAAGCCCGGGATGGTAAAGATCTGTTCAGTCAGAACCGCTCCGGCCACCAATTCTCCGAACAATAGCGCGGTTAGGGTCACGATCGGGGTCAGTGCATTGCGAAAGGCATGTTTCAGGACCACGCTGCGCTCGCTCAGGCCCTTGGCGCGGGCGGTGCGCACATAGTCAGCGCTCAGCACGCCCAGCATGGCCGAGCGCGTGTGACGCATCATCGTTGCGGCCAGCGCCGTTCCCAAAACGAAAGAGGGCATGAGCATGGTTCGTATGGACTGCCCGAAGTCTTCGGAGAGGGGCACGTATCCGGAAGCAGGCAGAAGCTGCCATTTAACGGAGACCAGCAGGATTAGCATGATCCCGAGCCAGAAATTCGGGATCGACAAGCCCGAGAGGGCGACCACGTTCGCCACGTAGTCGGTCAGCGTGCCCTTGCGATAGGCCGACAGAATGCCGGCAGGCACCCCGATCACAAGAGCGAAGATCATGGACATCGCCGCAAGTTGCAGAGTAACGGGCAGTTTTTGCAGCATCAGTTCGGTCACAGGCTGATTGGTGCGAAGGGAAATACCCAAGTCGCCCTGCAAGGCGTTGGTGATCCAGGTGAAATACTGCACATGGATAGGATCGTTCAGCCGGTACTTCTCTCGCAGAAGTTCCAGTACTGCCGGGTCACGCTCTTCCCCTGCGAGTACAAGCAGAGGGTCCCCGGGCAAGAGTTTTTGCAGCGCGAAGACAAAGATTGAGATCAGAATGATCGTCGGCACCGCAATCAAAATGCGGCGCATAAGGAACAAGAGCATTGGCGAAAACCTGGTTTCTTGGGGAACCCCGTCCGAGCCGGGGCTGAGACGGAGGGCACGCCGCCCCGGTGTTGGCCAGGGCGGCGAAGAGGCGCTATTACTCGGTCCAGGTGACGCCTTCGAGGCGGATCATCCCGTCCGGATAAGGCGTGAAACCGTCAAGTTTGCTGCTGTGCGCCCAGATCCAGGTTTGGTGATAGAGGTAAACGATCGGCGATTCCTCGACCAGGATGTCGCGCGCGGTATCATACGCGGCCTTGCGGTCCTCGGTGCTGGCGGCAACGCGCGCAGCATTCAGTGCCTCGTCCACGGCAGGGTTCGAGAAATGACTGTCGTTGATGCCGCCATCAGTGGTCATGAACTGGTGGATATTACCATCGGGATCAACGCGACCCGACCAGCCGATCTGGCTGGCTGTGTAGTCTCCGGCGGACTGATCTGCCAGCAGCGTTGCGAACTCCTTTGAAGTGATTTTCACGTTGATACCGGCCTCGGCCGCCATGGCCTGCACCACTTGCATCAATTGCAGCGGAACGGTCGTGTTGGGCACCTGCACTTCCAGATCAAGCCCGTCGGGATAGCCTGCCTCAGCGAGCAGAGCTTTGGCCTTGGCCACGTCGCGGGCCGGCACCGGATGGTCGGTGTCATACCAGGGGGAGGTCGGCGGGTAAGGCTGGTTGCCTGCGGCAAAGGCGCCTTCGAACACCACTTGGTTTATGGCTTCGCGGTCAATGGCATAGCTGAAGGCCTGGCGCAGACGTTGGTCGTTGCCCCAGGGGTTGTCACCCTTTGGCCCGTTGTTCACGTTGAAAGTAATGCCCTGATATCCAAGCGAGACTGCGCTGGCGACTTCGATGTCGTTGTTGGCATTCGCTTGCGCCAGATCGGTGGCTGCCAGACGCTCCAGCATGTCGATGTCGCCCGACTGTAGGTTGGCAAGACGGACGGTGGTATCCGGGATCGGCAGGAATGTGACGCTGTCGAATGCAATGGCGTCCGCATTCCAGTAGTCCGGGAACTGCTTCAGTACAATTTTGTCCTGAGCAACGCGCTCTTCAAAACTGAACGGGCCCGAACAAACGGGATTGAGCCCGAAATCCGCGCCAGCGGCTGCGGCAGCGGTGGGCGAGATCATCATGCCGGCGCGGTCAGCCAGTTGCGCCATGAGCGTGGCGTCGGGCCCCTTGAGGTTCAGCTTGATTTCATATTCGCCGGTCACCTCGGTTGACGTGATCGAGGACAGCTCCGACTTGCGGCGTGACTCGTCCATGGTCTTGGACCGCTCGATGTTTGCAGCGACCGCTTCGGCGTTGAATGGGGTACCATCGTGGAAGACGACACCCTCGCGCAATTGCATGGTCACCGTCATGCCATCTTCGGAGACTTGCCAGGCCGTGGCCAGCTGCGGAATGATTTCCAGTTCGGGTGTGATGTCGACCAGCTTGTCGCACATGGAGGCATAGACGATGCGGCCGACAAAGGTGCGGGACTGATCCGGGTCAAGCACATCGGCATCCGATTGCAGGCCGATACGCAGGTCTTTGGCGCTTACGCCAGTGGCGGCCATGCCGATTGCGGTCGCACCCAGCAGGGCGGCCATCAGTGTCGGTTTAAGGTTTTTCATGTCAGTATCCTCTCTGTCGGTTGAGTTTTTTTCTTTGGTTCCAGGTGTTTGTGGTTTTTATGTTCGCGGGGGCTGGGTTGTGCGATGGGTAACGCTGCCGCCCTCGATCGCCTCTCGATAGAGGGCGAAACGCGCTTCGGCGCTCTGGGAGTGCTCAATTTCGGCTGTTGCGTTCGTCATTGGAGCGATCTCTGCCCAGCGGTGACAAGCCACCTGATGATTGTCATCGGCAACAGGATCCAACTGCGGAACAGCCGTCTTGCACCGCGCTTCGGCAAAGGGACACCTGGTATGGAACCGGCATCCGGGCGGGGGCGCGGCGGGGCTGGGCATCTCACCGGTCAGCCGGACCTGTCTCTCCTCCCCTGAGGAACGCGGTCCGGGGATCGAGGCCAACAGCGCCTGTGTGTAAGGATGGCGCGGCTGGGCAAACACGGCCTCTGTCGTGCCCATCTCGACGATCCGGCCAAGGTACATGACCGCGACGCGGTCGCTCATGTGGCGGATCACGCCCAGATCGTGCGCGATGATGACCAGCGTCAGCCCGAGCTCTTCCTTGAGGTCGGCCAGCAGGTTGATCACCTGTGCCTGAACCGACACATCAAGGGCTGAAACCGGTTCGTCGCCGATTACGAGTTTCGGCCCCGAGACCAGCGCCCGGGCGATACCAATCCGTTGACGTTGTCCCCCTGAGAATTCGTGTGGGTACCGATTGGCATGCTCGGCGGGCAATCCGACCTTGCGCATGATTTCAGAGACCCGTGTGCGCCTTTGGCTTGCCTTCAGGTCTGGAGCGTGCACTTCCAGCGGCTCTCCGATCAGCTTGCCGACGGTCATGCGCGGGTTGAGCGATGAGAACGGATCCTGGAAAATGAACTGCATCTCGCGGCGAAGGCGCGTCAATTGGCGGCCACTGGCATCGCTGATGTCCTGCCCGTCAAACATCATCTGTCCAGATGTCGGTGACAGAAGTCGCATCAGCAGGCGCGCAAGGGTGGACTTGCCGCAGCCCGACTCTCCAACGATGGCAAAGGTTTCGCCCTGTTGGATCTGCAGCGAAACATCGTCCACGGCCCGCACCAAGGGGGCCTTGTTCAAGAAGCCCTTACCGCCGAAGTGCTTTGTCAGGCCTTGGGCCTCCAGGATCGTGTTCGAAGTCATGCCTGCACCGCCGTGTTCTGCTCCAGTGGTGCGAAATGGCAGGCAACGCTGTGGCCCGTGCCAAATGTCCGCAGCTTTGGGCGCGCAGTGCAAGCACTGGCTGAAAAGGCGCACCGGTTGCGAAAACGGCACCCCTTCGGCATGTTGCGGATCGCCGGGACTGAACCGGGAACCGTGCTCAGGCGGGTGCCGGGCTGATCAAGGCGCGGCATCGCGCTCATCAGGCCGATGGTGTAAGGGTGCTGGGGATTGCTGCAAATCTCCTGAGCGCTGCCTTGTTCAACCACTTCACCGCCATACATCACAGCGACATTGTCTGCGATTTCTGCAACCACACCCAGATCATGCGTGATCATGATCGTTCCCATGCCTGTTTCGCGGCGTAGCTCGCAAATCAGGTCGAGAATTTGCGCCTGAATGGTCACATCGAGGGCTGTGGTCGGCTCATCCGCGATCAACAGCTTGGGATCATTGGCCAGGGCCATGGCAATCATAACCCGCTGGCGCATACCACCAGACAATTGGTGCGGATACTCTTTCAGGCGCTGTTCCGGCGCCGGAATTCCAACTTTTTCCAGCATGAGGCGGGCCTGTTGCTCCGCCGAGCTGCGCGTGCTGCCCTGATGCTGCGTAATGGATTCCACAATTTGATTGCCAACCGTAAAGGATGGGTTGAGCGAGGTCATCGGCTCTTGGAAGATCATCGCGATCTGATTGCCACGCTGGTCTGCGGGCAGGTTATCAACCTTCAGGTCATAGGTTTTACCCATAAATTCCAGTTTTCCCGACAAAACATCGGAAGACCCCTTGGGCAAAAGGCCCATGATCGACATTGCGGTAACGCTTTTTCCGCATCCCGACTCGCCGACAATGCAGAGGATTTCACCGGTCGAGACCTTAAGGCTTAGCCCGTTGACCGTGGCAGCATCGTGTCCACGAAATTGGAGCTTGAAGTCCTCAAGCCGCAAAATGTCTTTTGCGGGATCTTCTTCAAGAACTCTTTCCGACGACATGCTCGGATCCTCTCTTTTCTTCTGGTTTCGAACCAATCGAACCAATGTGATATTGGTTTGCTATGTTTAGCCTGTCAACTGTCTGAAGTTTTTTTGATTGCCCTCAAGAAGGAAGCGCACACAATCGAGGCACTGCCCGGATGTGCGATGGGACATGTCCTGCCGTCTGCGGTACTTTATTTACGGTAAGCGGAAGAGCGCAGGATGCCGTGTGGTGGGCCAAGGCACGCAAAGGTGATGCCTTCGGGAAAGCTCCTTGAGAGTATTCCGGGTCCCTTGGAAAAACGGAGGAGAGCCGATCAGCCGGACTTGATGAGCCATCTTATGCAGCCAATGCGGCTGACCGATCTTCAGTCTCGGATCCGGTTGTGGGGACCAGCTGTCAAAGTGGCCCGACCGACTTCAGTATCCGTTCAATCCAGAACTCAAGGTCTTCGCGGCCGGTATCCTTTCCCCGCCTGTGGCCGACGAAGATGGATCAGGCGACGGCCTGAGCAATTGCGCATTGCTTCCAAAGCACGGTGAGCGCTTCGACCAAGTGGTCGATGTCCGCATCCGAATGCAGCGGACCAGGTGTAAAACGCAGCCGCTCCGTGCCTTTTGCCACGGTGGGATAGTTGATCGGCTGCACGTAGATCCCATAATCGCGCATCAGAATGTCCGCCAGCTGGCGACACTTTACCGGGTCCTTGATCATGACCGGGATGATATGGCTGTCGTTTGGCAGATGCGGGATGCCGCGGGCGTCCAGCTTGGCCCGTAATTGGGCAACCTGGCGGCGTTGAAACTGGCGTTCGTGGTCGGAGTGTTTGAGATGGGCAATGGCCGCCTGCGCGCCGGCGGCGACGGACGGGGGAATGGCGGTGGTAAAGATGAAGCCTGATGCAAAGCTGCGCACGAAGTCGCACAGAGCATGAGAGCCCGCGATATAGCCACCCATACACCCGTAGGCCTTGCCCAGGGTTCCTTCGATCAGATCTATGCGATGGGCAAGACCGCGCTCCTCGGAAATGCCGCCGCCGCGCGGACCATAAAGGCCGACCGCGTGCACTTCGTCGAGGTAGGTCATGGCGCCATGCGCCTCGGCGACTTCGATGATCTCTTCCATAGGGCAGATATCGCCGTCCATCGAATAAACAGACTCGAAGGCTACGATCTTGGGGGCATTGGCTGGCAGGGCGGCAAGCTGCCGGTTCAAATCTTCGGGGTCGTTGTGTTTCCAGATGCGTTTTTCTGCCCGCGAATGGCGGATGCCTTCGATCATCGAGGCATGGTTCAAGGCATCTGAAAGGATGACTGCGTCGGGCAGCCGCGACCCCAGCGTTCCCAGTGCGGCCCAGTTCGACACGTAGCCCGAAGTAAATAGTAGGGCGTTGTCCTTGCCATGAAGGTCAGCAAGTTCCGCCTCAAGCGCCACGTGGTGACAGTTGGTGTCGGAGATGTTGCGGGTGCCGCCCGCACCTGCGCCACATTGATCGATGACCTCTTTCATCCGAGCGATCACGGTTTTGCTTTGTCCCATGCCAAGGTAGTCATTCGAGCACCAGACGGTCACGTGATCGGGGGTGTCTTCATCGTAGGAGGACGCGCGAGGAAAGGCGCCGCATTGGCGCTCAAGCTCGGCGAAGACACGGTAGTTTCCCTCCTCGCGCAAGGCGTCGAGTTGTTCGGTGAACAAGGCGTCGAATGTCATGGTGTTCCCTCCGGTGTCTTTTGGGCTTGTGAGGTCGGCGCGGGCATCATCCAGCGCCAGAGTTTTGCATCCGGCAGTGGCAGGACCATTAGCCAGTGTTCCAGCAGGGCTAGCGCAGTGATGGCCGCCAGTAGGGCAAATCCCGCCTCCGCGCCTGCGGTCTCGGCTGCCCAGAGCCGCTCCAGCCAGCAGGCGGTCGCAAAGGCCAGCGCGCTGACCGAGACCGGAAACAGCCAGTTGAGCGCACGTGTTCTGAAGTGGCTCGGCAGATGCGCAAGGGCATGCGGTATGAATTCGATGCTGAAGCGCGGAACACCCAGATAGAGGTTCAACTTAGCCGAGATCCGCGCGAAATAGAGAACAATGAAGGTCCACAGACCCACAGGATTTTCCGAGCCCCAGCCGGTGATTGCCATCGTGAGCAGGACTGCCAGCAAGGCCATCTCATGATAGGCCACGGTGCCCCAGGCGCGGATGAACCGCTCCCATTCCGGTAGGTTGGGTGGGCAGGGGCGCTGCACCGGGCCGGTTACGATGCCGGTCAGAAAGGCAAGTTCGATCCACCCCCAGAGCGCAAGCGCGGCCAGAAAGCCCAGATAGGCGTCAGAGACGTCATTGCCGGTCAATGTGACCCAGTACGCCCAGCCGCCCCAAACTGCCACGGGCAGGGCGGCAAGTGTCATCAAACCGGGCAAGCGGCCGCCACGGCGATCCGCAATACGCACCGCCAGCAGGATCACCCCGGTCGAGAACCACCAGAGGAACAGGGCGCTGAGCGCTGCGATCCAGGGCTCAGAAAACATCACGGCGCCGTGGCACCGTGCCCCGCCGGATAGCGGGGCGGGGGATGTAACCGGACAGGGTGCGGGCGTCGCATGGGCTCAATACGCCGGCTGAAGGCGCGTGTGCTCGGGCACGCGATGGCGTTTTGCCGGGATGGTATAGAGTGAAGCAAATGCCAAGGCCGCCTTGGCGGATCCTGTCATGCGTCCCATGAAGCCGCCGATACCTCCGGCTTCCTTGGCGCGGGCGATCTGCTTGTTGGCGGTATATAGCCGTTCCAGTCCCCGCTGCCAGCGCGGGTTTTCGATGTCCAGCGTGATCGGGAAGATCTGCTCCGACAGTTTAGAGGTCTTGGTAAAGACCTCATGGGCGTACCAGTCAGGATCGACGCCAAGCGCCGCATGAAAGGCCGGGCGCTGGTGATCGCGCACATACATGGTCGCATAGACCGCCGTGAGGAAGAACTTGATCCACAGCACATTGTGCCCCGATGTCAGCTTGGGATCGGTCTTCATCAGTAGGGCAAACGCCTCACCGTGGCTGAACTCATCGTTGCACCATTCTTCAAACCATTTGAAGATCGGATGGAACCGGTGTTCGGGATGCGCCTGAAGGTGACGGAAGATGGTGATGTAGCGGGCGTAGCCGATCTTTTCCGACAGGTAAGTGGCGTAGTAGATGAACTTTGGCCGGAAATAGGTGTATTTCTTCTTCTGCGTCAGAAAGCCAAGGTTTACGGCAACGCCGGCTTCGCGCAGGGCATCATTGATAAAGCCTGCGTGGCGGGCCTCGTCTCTCGCCATGAGCTGAAACAGCTGCGTGATATCGGCATTGGAGCCGCGCCGCTTCATTTCCTTGTAGAGAACGCAGCCCGAAAACTCGGCCGTGCAGGAGGAGATCAGGAAGTCGATGAACTCCTTGCGCAGCTGCGGCTCCATTCCGTCCCAGTCCACGTGATCCCAGGCGTCGGTCTTGCGAAAGTGGCCCCTGTTCGGATCAGAGACCATCTGGGCGATTAACTCGTCCCATTCGCCGCGCACGGAGCTGACATCCAGTGCGTCCAGCTCATCGAAATCAGTGGTGTAAAAGCGCGGCGTCAACAGCGTGTTCTGCATCGCCACTTCAGTGGCGGCGGCGCTGTCGAACTTGGCCTGTTCTTCCTGGATCGCAAGGCCTTCCTCGACGGTGGTGGCATCGGCAGTGTGGCGCGGCGCCGTGGCTTTTGAGGTTTGAATGTTCATAGCGTGGCCTCCTCGGAGAAGGAAAACTCGCAGAGCTCCATCACCTCGAGATCCCCGGTGAGACGAGTCCAGAGCCGCTCCAGACGGCTGGCGCGCAGGATCACCGCCTCACGGTCCTCGCGGACGATCTGGCCAAAGGGGGCCATGATTTCCGGTCCTTTGACCTGAACTTCGTCGCCGGGGTAGATCACGGCTCCGTTGTTGAACCGCACGTGCGCGTGCAGGCTTTCGAATTTGTGGCTGACCTCGACGGTGCAGGGTGCCCGTTCGATGTCTCGTGTCAGTAGTCCCATGGCAAAGCCCTCCCGAGGCTTATGGTTTTGTGGTCCTGTCTCGGCGCTCGGCCGGGGTTGGAACACTTTGCGCAAGCAGCCTGGCGAAGGCCGCTGCGTTGTCGGCGCCAAACCCCATAAGGTCAGCGCGCCACCCCGTTGCGGGGTCGGTGATGGCCATGCGGCCGTTTTCAAAAGCCTGAAGCGTGACAGGTCCCGTGGCTGGCAGTCCCGCCTTGCGGCGTTCAAACAGCACGACGCGATGCACGCCGGAGACAAACCCGCCGCTTTCGGGCGAAAGATCGGCGATCAGTGAGCCGTACGCATCCAGAACTGTCACGGCGCCAGAGATGTCCGAGGTCAGATGGAGATGCACTTCCCGGACAATCGCGGAAGGGGGTGGCGTGCTTTGCAACGGGCGCTTCGTGAGGACGGATAGGGTCGTCAGCGCAAGGATCATCATCACCAGAGCGAACATGGCACGCACCATGACCCTCGGCACCATAGTGTCCGTATCGTGATGGATCCTCGGCCTGTCGGGGTGATGCGTATCGCTCATGTCCGTCTACTCCGCTGCAACGGGCACGGGCCCGGTCTGATTGTCCTCATGCTTGGACTGGATTGCGGATCGCGCGTTCACACTCAGAAGGTTCGCCACCTCTTGCGCTGCCGGAATGCAGCGCAGGGCGGGCTGGGCCGGAAAACGCCATGGACGCACATGCGGCCAGAGCACCACATAGGCCAGCCGCGTCTCGCCCAGAGTATCAAATGCAATGGTGCCAGTGCCGTCACGGCGCAGGTCGATGTCCGCCCGTGCGATCTGGGTGTAGGGCAGGTTCAGTGTTACCGTCAGCGCCGCGCCAACGCGCAGCACCACGCGCTTGTTCGTCACCGTATAGAGCGCCGCGCGGGCCTGAACCCAGGCGGTGACCGTCAACAGCACGCCGACAATGGCGGCCAGGATCAGGAACGGCACCGATAGTGCAACCGCCTGTCTCAGCGGCACAAGATCCACCACTGACACAAACCGCCACAGGGCCAGAACCACGAAGTAGCCCATGATCCACCAAAACCCGGTGGCGCGTTTGGTCAGCGCCCACCAGTTCGGGCGGCCCTGCCACAGGATGTGCTCGCCCTCTGGCGGGTGCTCTGGCAGGCCGGGAACAGGCTCGGTCTTGAAATCGTCATGGCTCATGGCTGGTCTCCCGCGAAAATGGGTCTAAAGCTGCGGCTCTAGCCGGTCCTTGGAGGCATAAAGCGTCCCGCCGCCGTAGTAGGCAGAGACTTTGTCCTCTTCGAGTTTGGTGATCTGGGTCTCCGAGACGATCATCGGTACATCGGCAAAGTTTTCGGCATAAAGCGATTTGACGATGACTTTGGGGCCGAAAATCCGTGCCAGCGTCATCGGCACAAGACGTTTCGTGCCGTCGCTTTCGAGCTTGTATTCCAGGTAGCGCACCATCTGTTCGGGCACGTCGACCCACATTTCGGTGACCATGCCCATGACCTTGCCGTCGCCAGAGATGACGGGCAGGCCGCGTGGATCACGGCCCGCGACATGAAAATAGCCTTCGGCCTGCGCCATTGGGCGGATCTTTGGGTGGCCATGTGCGTCGAGTTCAGCCTCGTTGCGCCGTGGCGCCCAGGCAGCAGGGCCAACACCATCCACCAGCGGGTTGCCGGTCGGCTCGTAAGGAAAGCCATCGGTTCCATTGGTGCGCGCCAGGGCCAGGCTGTCATTGGGGCGGTCCTCGGGCTGGCCTGAGGGGACGGTCAGCTCTCCGCGATCATGGGGCAGTTTGAAGGTCTTGTCCGCAGGTAGGGACCAGAACGAAATGGCGTGATGATCCTCGCCATCCTCATCTTTGAGGGGGAAGCCTTCGCGCATGTTTTCGCGCTGGATGTAGTAGATCAGCCCGGCGAAAAAGATCCAGAACAGCCAGATTGACAGGCTGGCGAGGTCGAATTCGGCAAAGAAGGGATCGGTCATGGTGTCCTCCGAGGGTCAGGTCGGGAAATCGGCAAGGCCGATCCGACTGGGCGTGGATGCCGCCGGTCCCCAGGACTGTGTCCTGCGGCGAACAAGTGGGCCGAGCGCGATAAGTGTGGCGAAGATCAGCGCGATCTCGGTGTGATAGACGAATGAATAGCCGGTGGCCGGTGTGGTAACGGCTGTGCCCCATTGGCCCGTTGCGGCAAGGGCGTTGACGCTGTCACGCAAACCGCCGCCAAGGGCGATGGCAAGGCCCGAAGCGGTGGCCTGCGCCGCCCCCCAGGCCCCTAGCGCCAGGCCGCGCCCTGCCAGATCGCCCGTGGCCATGGTCATGGCGGCGCTCAGCGTGGCAACAGCAAACAGACCGCCGCCAAAGCCGATCAGCGCAGAGCCGACAAAGAACAGGCTGCCCGACGCCATGGGGGCGGCAAAGATGACCGCGGAGAATGCGACAAGGCCAGCGATCAGCCCCGTTGCGGCAAGGCGGTATGGGTTGGCGCGGCGGCTCATCCGGCGTGCGGCCAGCGCAAACCCCGCCAAGGCGCCACAGGCCCAGATCGCGGTCAGCAGCGTGGTGGAAGAGACGGAAAGGCCAAGGATCTCTCCACCGTAGGGCTCCAGCAGCACGTCCTGCATGGTAAAGGCCATGGTGCCCAGAAACACAGTGACCAAGAGCCGCCCCGCTTCACCACCACGGGCCAGATCCTGCCAGGCTGCGGCAAAGCGTGGCCGCGGACTTGCGCGTTCACAGGCGGTCATGGGGCGCAGTCGCTCCTGTCGCCACAGGGCCACCAGATTGAGCAGCAAGGTCGCCACGGCCGCGCCCTGGACCACCCGGATCAGCCGCAGCGGCGAATAGTCTGTCAAAAGCCACCCTACCAACAGAGCCGAAAGTCCCATACCGACTAGGAACATGACATAAAGCAGCGCCACGACGCGGGGGCGTGTCTCATCAGTGGCGCGATCTGCGGCCAGCGCCAGCCCAGCGGTCTGGGTCATATGCATGCCGAGGCCGGTCATCAGAAAGGCCAGCGCGGCCAGAACCTCTCCGGCAAAGGGCACATGGTGGACGGTATTGCCCTCCAGGACCAAAAGGGCAAAGGGCATCACCGCAAGCCCGCCCATCTGCCACAAAGAGCCGAACCAGAGGTAGGGGATCCGCTTCCACCCGATGGCGGAGCGGTAGGTGTCAGAGCGAAAGCCCAGCAGCGCCCGGAAGGGGGCAATCAGCACCGGCAGGGCAATCATCACCGCAACCAGCGTGGCCGCAAGGCTCATCTCCACGATCATCACCCGGTTCAGCGTGCCCAGCAGCATGACCCCGGCCATGCCCACCGACACCTGAAACAGCGACAGGCGCAGGAGCGCGGCAAGCGGCAGCGTCTCTGAGGCCGCATCCGAAAACGGCAACAGACGCACCGAGAGTTTGCGAAGCTGAGCGGGCGAGACGATCACGGGCGCACCTCCAGCGCATGAGAGATGTAAAAGCCGACCGAGACGCGACCGATATCCTCGACCCTGCCGGTCTGGCGCAGACGACGGGACAGACGCTGTGTGCCGTGCGGGACCATCACGGGCGAGCGGTCGCTGCGCGGAAAGAGCTTGCCGCTATGCCACATGGCCATCAACAGCGGCGTGCGCGGTGGCACGGTAAAGACGATGCTGTCACGGGTCCGCTTTGCCAGCCCATCAAGGGCGGTGTGAATATCGTCTTCGCGGTAGTAGATCAGGCTGTCCATGGCCATCACATGGTCGAACTGGCCAAGGTCCTTGGACAGCATGTCGCCCACCTGAAACTGCACCCGCGCTTTCAGCGTATCGGGCAGGCGGCGCTGGGCGATATCGATCAGAGAGGGGGAGATATCCACGGCGGTAACCCGCGCGCCGCGCGCCGCCAGTTCGGTGGCCATCAGCCCGGTGCCGCAGCCCGCGTCCAGCACCCGCGCGCCAGTCAGATCCGCAGGCAGTCGCTCCAGCATACGGGCGCGCATGGCATCCCGTCCGCGCCGCACGGTCTGGCGAATGCGCGAGACCGGCGCGTCCGAGGTCAGCTGGTCCCAAACCTTGGTCGCGGTGCGGTCGAAATAGTGTTCGACGCGGGAACGGGTGGCTTCATACTCCATCAGTCGAATCCCAGAAGCTCAAAGATATCTCGGTCTTCCATCGGCGCCGGAGCCAGCGGGTTGGTGCCGCGCCACAGGGTTTCGGCCAGCCGGATGTATTCGGCGCGCGCGGCGATGATGTCGTCCTCATCGGGCATCTCGAACAGGGTTTTCTTTTTCAGCCGCGAGCGCCGGATTGCGTCTACGTCGGGCATATGGGCGATGCGTTTGAAGCCAACCGTGTCGCAGTAGCGATCCACCTCGTCGGTGTCCTTTGACCGGTTCGCCACGCAGCCGGCCAGCCGCACCTTGTAGTTCTGTGATTTCGCTTGAACGGCGGCGATGATACGGTTCATCGCGTAGATGCTGTCAAAATCGTTGGCGGTCACGATCACCGCACGGTCCGCATGCTGCAAGGGGGCTGCAAAACCACCGCAGACGACATCTCCGAGCACGTCGAAGATGACCACGTCCGTATCCTCAAGCAGGTGGTGCTGCTTGAGCAGCTTGACCGTCTGTCCCACCACATAGCCACCGCAACCGGTCCCTGCGGGCGGGCCGCCCGCCTCGACGCATTTCACGCCGCCCCAGCCTTCGGTGACAAAATCCTCAGCTCGCAGCTCCTCGGGGTGGAAATCCACCTCTTTCAGGATGTCGATCACGGTGGGCTGCAGGCGTCCGGTCAGGGTGAAGGTACTGTCGTGTTTTGGATCGCAGCCGATCTGCAGCACCCGCTTGCCCAGTTTGGCAAAGGAGGCCGAGAGGTTCGATGAGGTTGTAGATTTGCCGATCCCGCCCTTGCCATAGACGGAAAAGACCTTTGCCCCCTCGATACGGGCAGAGGCATCCTGATGCACCTGAACTGAGCCTTCACCGTCCTGTCCGCGCGACAAGACCGGGGCGGGGATATTGTCTCTGGGACTCATGGTGTTCTCCGTTTGGGTGCTTCAAGGGCGGGGGGTATGTAGAGTCTTTGGGTCATTCTGCGGCCAGGCCTTCCATCCGGTCTTCCAGCGCGTCGGCTGCGTCTTGAAGTTGGGCCAATGTCTTGGCATCCGGGCGCCAGTATTGACGATCAGAGGCCTCCAGCAGTCGCCCGGCCATGCGGCTAGAAGCGGTTGGGTTGAGGTCGGCCAGGCGATTGCGCATTTCCTCGTCCAGCACGAAGGTCTCGCTCAGCCGCTGATAGACCCAAGGCTCTACCGTGCCGGTGGTTGCGGACCAGCCGAGGGTATTGGTGACCTGTGCCTCGATCTGGCGCACACCTTCGGCGCCGTGATCGAGAAGCGCCTCATAGAACTTGGGGTTGAGACTGCGGGCGCGGGTTTCCAGTGCGACCTGGTCAGAGAGCGTGCGAATGCGGCCCGCGCCGCGCGTCTGGTCCGAGATATAGACAGCGGCATCCGTGCCGCGCGCCCGCTTGACCGCCCGGCTGATGCCGCCCAGCGTGTCAAAGTAATGGTCCACCGTGGTAACGCCAAGCTCGACGCTTTCGAGGTTCTGATAGGCCACCTCGACCCGTTTCAGCGTGGCCTGCAGGAGTTTTGGGTTGGCGCAGGCCTTGCCATCCACGCCATAGGCGAAACTCTTGCGGCTTTCAAAAGCGTCGGCCAATTCGTCCTCGTCGCCAAAGGCTGAGGCATCCACAAGCTGGTTGACGTTGGAGCCATAGGCGCCTTCGGCGTTGGAAAACACCCGCAAGGCGGCCTCTTCGATAGAGCAGCCTGTGGCCTCCATATGTGCCAAGGCATGGGCGCGCAGGTGGTTCATCTCCAGCGGCTCCTCTGCCTGTGCGGCCAAAAGCGTCGCCTCGGCCAAAAGACGGGTCTGCAGCGGCAGCAGGTCGCGGAAAATGCCGGAGAGGGTCATCATCACGTCAATGCGCGGGCGTCCCAATTCCGAAAGCGGGACCAGCGACGCGCCGCTCAGACGCCCGAAGCTGTCAAACCGGGGCTTTGCGCCGATCAGCGCAAGGGCCTGCCCGATCGGCCCGCCATCGGATTTGATATTGTCCGAGCCCCAGAGCACCAGCGCCACCGACCTTGGCAGGCTGTCGTGGGTCTCCAGCAACAGCTGCGCCTGACGTGCCCCATCGCGGCAGGCAAACTCTGTTGGCATGCGAAAGGGATCAAAGGCATGGATATTGCGCCCGGTGGGCAGGATAGCCGGGTTGCGGATCAGATCGCCGCCGGGCACCGGGAGCGTAAAGCCCCCGGCGAGGGCATGCAGCAGCGCGGGCATTTCGCTGTTGCGCCCCAGTGCTTTGGCCATATCTGCGCGGCGCTCGCCCTCGGCCTTGGCGGCGTCCAGATAGGCGGTTCGGGTGGCTTCGGGCAGCGCGGCTCCAAGCTCGTGCAGACCTTCCGGGATCAGGGCCTCTTCGGTTTCCAGCAGCCGCAGCCAAAGCTTGTCTGGCGGCCCCGCCAGATCGACCGAGGCGGCCTGTTCAGCAATGAGCGTTTCGAGATCCGCGTGCTCTTCTGCGTCCTTGGGGAGGGAGCGCCAGCGCGTCAGACTGTCTTTCAGCTCTGCCAGCCCTTTGTAGAGACCCGCCTGCGCCAGGGGCGGCGTCAGGTGGCTGACAGTCACCGCATTGCTGCGCCGCTTGGCCAGGGTCGCCTCGGAAGGGTTGTTGGCCGCATAAAGGTAGACGTTCGGCAGATCTCCGATCAGCCGGTCGGGCCAGTCGCCGGGGCCGGATCCGGCCTGTTTGCCGGGCATGAATTCCAGTGCGCCATGCATTCCGAAATGCAGCACCACATCGGCCCCGAAGTCTTCCCGCAGCCAAAGGTAAAACTGTGCAAAGGCGTGAGACGGCGCAAAGCCGCGCTCAAACAAAAGCCGCATGGGATCGCCTTCGTAGCCAAAGCCGGGCTGGACACCGACAAAGACATTGCCGAACCGCTGCCCCAGGATGAAGGTGCCGCGCCCGTCGGATTGAACCTTGCCCGGAGCCGGTCCCCACGCCGCTTCGATCTCGGACAGATGCGGTGTGCGGCGCACCATGGTGTCCGCGTCCACATGGGCGGCGACATTGGCCTCTTGTCCATAGGTGCTGGCGTTGCCGCCGAGAATGGCGCTGCGCAGGGCCTCGACGCTGTCCGGTGGCGTCAGATCGTAGCCGTCGCGGTGCAAGGCGTGCAGCGTGTTGTAAAGTGAGCGGAACACGCTCAGATGTGCGGCGGTGCCGGTGGCGCCTGCATTTGGAGGAAACCCGAATAGGACGATGGCGACGCGGCGCTCGGCGGTGCGGCGCTGGTGGTTGGTCACCTGACGGTTCAACTTGTCGGACAGCCGGTCGATCCGCTCGGGGCAGGGGGCCATGGATTTATCCCCTGCAACGCCTGTGCATTTATGAGCGCAGCCGGTGCAGCCTTGCGCGCCATGCCGCCCGGCAAAGACGGTGGGGCAGGTGGCCCCGTCCAGTTCCGGCAAGGCGATCAGCATGGTGGTCTCGATGGGCCCTAACCCTTGGGCAGAGGCGGCCCATTGGCCAAGGGTCTGAAATTCCAGCGGATGCGCGGCGATATAGGGGGTGTCGAGCGATTCCAGCACGTCAATCGCAGCGGCGTTGTCGTTATAGGCCGGTCCGCCAACCAGGCTAAAGCCAGTGAGAGACAGCAAGGCGTCAATTTTGGGGGGCGCTGCGGGTTCGGTTCCAGCAAAGTAGGCTTCTATCGCGGGCCGTGCATCCAAACCTCCGGCAAAGGCGGGGAGCACTGCCAGACCCCGCGCTTCGAGCGCGCGGATTACGGCGTCATAATGGGCGCAATCGCCGGCCAGAACATAGGAGCGCATCATCAAAAGCCCGACGGTTCCCACGGGTCTTTCAGGCTGGGGCAGACATTCGGGATCTGTCGTTATGCGTTCGGGCAGATCCGGGTGGTAAAGGCCGGTTTCGGGATAGTCGATGGGGGCGGTCGCCTTGGCGCCCAGCCACTCGGGGCGGGATGTTGCGTATTGCCCCAAAAGGTGGCGCACAAGCGAGGCCATGTTGTCATCCGAGCCACCCAGCCAGTACTGCATGACCAGGAACCAGCTGCGCAGATCCTGCGCTTTTCCCGGGATCAGACGCAGGATGCGGGGCAGGCGGCGGAGCATGCGCATCTTGCGGGCCCCGTCTTCAGAATTGGGCTTGGAGGACCCGCGCAGCCGCTTCATCAGCTTGCCCATCCCCGAAGGCGGGCTGGCCATGTCCAGTTTGCCAAGGCGGGTCAGTCGAACGATCTGCGGGTCGGCAATGACGCCGACCATGGCATCTACCTGTTCGCGGGCCTGTCTTAGATCCTCAAGGATCGGAGCGATATGCTCTTCCAGAAACAGCAGATTGGCAAGGATCATATCCGCCCCGGCAATGGCACGGCGGGCCTCGCTCAGGGCTGAGGGTGTCTCTCCCCATTCGGCGGCGGCATGTACCGAAACCACGAGGCCCGGGAACTGCTCGGTCAGGCCCGGAGCGACCCGCGCCATCGGCCCCGCGGCATGGCTGTCCAGCGTCAGAATGACGACGCGATAGGGGCGTGGGCCTCTGATATGGATATCATCGCGCATAATGGGCCTTGGCCTCGTAGAGGGTTTCCACGCCGATCTCCGCAACCCCCTGTGCGGCAGCAAAGGCTTCGGTGTTGCGGCGGGCCTTGCCGCGGACAAAGAACGGCACCTTGCGCAGCTCTTGTTCGGCAGCGGGGTGCCAGATGATGTTGGCGCTGTTGCTGGTGGCCGGAGCGGGAGCATCAGCAGGCCTGCGGGAATGCAGGCCCGCGTGGTGGCTTGGTCCGGCATTGTCGTTGAATTCGAAATCCTCCCGGAACATGGTCAAGAGATGCTCTTCAAGCCCCATGACAAGCGGATGGACCCAGGTGTCAAAGATGACATTCGCGCCTTCGATCCCCATCTGCGGGGAATAGCGCGCCGGAAAGTCCTGCACGTGCACCGGCGCCGAGATCACCGCGCAGGGGATGCCAAGCCGTTTGCCGATATGGCGTTCCATCTGGGTGCCTAGGATCAGCTCGGGGGCGAGGTCGGCAATCTGCGCCTCCACATCAAGATAGTCATCGGTGATCAGGGCTTCGATGCCAGAATCACGGGCAAGGTTTCGGATCAGGCGGGCTTGCTCGCGGTTGTAACAGCCCATGCCCACGACCTCGAACCCCATCTCGTCGCGGGCAATGCGGGCGGCAGCTGCCACATGGGTGCCATCGCCAAAGACAAACACCCGTTTGCCGGTCAGGTAGGTGCTGTCGACACTGGCTGAATACTAGGGCAGGCGCAGGCGCGCCTCATCAAGGCGCGGCGATCCCCCAAGGGCATTGGCCACTTCCGTGACAAAATCGCGTGTTGCGCCGACGCCGATCGGCACGGTGCGGGTGTAGGGAATATCCAGCTCCCGCTCCATCCAGCGGCAGGCGCTTTCGCCGGTTTCGGGATACATCAAGACGTTGATATGCGCCGCACCAAGGCGCGCGATGTCACTGGGTGTTGCGTCATAAGGCGCACAGACATTGACCGAAATGCCCATGTCAGACAGTAAGGCGGTGACCTCGGTGATGTCGTCGCGATGCCGAAAGCCGAGCGCCGTCGCTCCGATCAGGTTGGCCGTGGGTAGGGCGCTGCGCGGGGCTCGTTTGGCAAGAGCACGCACGATCTGAAAGAAGGTCTCGTCGGCGCCGAAGTTTTCCTTGCGCTGATAAGAGGGAAGGTCGAGCGGGATGACCGGAACCGGCAGACCAAGCGCATCGGCTATGCCGCCGGGGTCGTCCTGTATCAGTTCCGCCGTGCAGGACGCGCCGACGATCATCGCCTCGGGCTGGAAGCGCTCGTAGGTCGTCTCGCAGGTGGTGCGGAACAGCTGTGCGGTGTCAGAGCCAAGATCGCGCGCCTGAAAGGTGGTGTAGGTGACGGGCGGGCGTTGGTTGCGTCGCTCGATCATGGTGAACAAAAGGTCCGCGTAGGTGTCGCCCTGCGGGGCATGCAAAACAAAATGCAGCCCTTTCATTCCGGTGGCGACGCGCATGGCACCGACATGGGGCGGCCCTTCGTATGTCCAGACCGAGAGTTTCATTCGGCTGCCTCCAGCCTGAGGGCGGCGCGGCGGCGCAAGGGGCGTGCAAAGAGTTCGGCCAGATCACCGGCCTGTTCGTAGAAATGCACGGGCGTAAAAACCAGTTCGATCGCCCACTTCGTTGTCAGCCCTTCTGCTTCAAGCGGGTTGGCGAGGCCCAAGCCGCAGACGGTTAGGTCAGGCTGCGCGGCATGCAAGCGGTCCAGCTGCAGATCCACATCCTGCCCCTCGGACAGGACGGGCCCAGGCTCGATCAGTGCAAGCTCCGGTCCCATCAAGGCGGAATGCAGGAAGGGCGTGCCGATTTCCAAGGCCTTCATAGCGCATTCACGGGTCAGGAAACGGGCAAGCGGGACCTCAAGCTGGCTGTCCGGGAAAAAGAAAACCGATTTGCCGCGCAGAACCTCGGCGCTGCGGGCAATGGCGCTGCGGGCGCGGGCGCGCGGAGCTTCGGTGACCCGGTCCACCACCTGTTGATCTATCCCGAAGCTGCGCGCGATGGCAGAAAGCCAAGCGGTGGTGCCCTCGTCGCCAAACGGAAAGGGCACCGGTATATGCTTTGCCCCGCGCCGGATCAGTGCAGCGTGGGTATCTCCAAGGAAGGGTTGTACAAGGGCAAACTGTGTGCCCGGCCCAACAGATAGCGAATCCTCGGTGCGCTGCGCAGGAAGCACGCCAACGCGATCAATGCCGATCGCATCTAGCAGCCCAAGCATCTGATCCTGCACCACGTCAGGAAGGGCACCTGCAATCAAGAGTTGCGTTTGATCATTTTCCGTAAGGGTTGGGACGATCGCGGACAGGCAGGCATCCTCACCCTGTGTGAACGTCGTCTCGATGCCGCTGCCGGAGAAATTGATGACCCGCACGCGTGGAGCGTGCCGCGCCGAGAGGCGCTCGGCCGCCTTTGCAAGGTCCAGTTTTATGACCTCTGACGGGCAGGAGCCGACCAGAAAGAGTTGCCGAATGTCAGATCTGCGTGACAGAAGTCTGTCTACTTCGCGATCCAGTTCCTCTTGTGCACAGGCAAGCCCGGCCAGATCGGCTTCCTCGAGAATCGCCGTGCCAAAGCGAGGTTCCGCAAAGATCATCACACCGGCGGCGCTTTGCAACAGGTGCGCACAAGTGCGAGATCCGACCACCAGGAAGAAGGCATCCTGCATCTTTCGGTGCAACCAGATGATGGAGGTCAGGCCACAAAAGACCTCTCTCTGACCTCTTTCCCGCAGAACAGGGGTATCTGTGCAGCCCTGCCCGCTCATGCCGGAATTCCGTTGGGGGCAGAGTCCTCAAGTCGCGCGCGCCGCAGTTTCAGCAGGAATTGCGCTGCGTTGATGACATAGAGAAAATAGGCCGCAAGCGCCGTGGTCATCAGGGCGGCTGGGGTCATCCAGCTCAGCAGAAGGCCGAAAATATACAGTGAATGCAATCCGATGACGAGGAAAGAGACCATATCCTCCCAAAAGAATGCCGGGGCGAGCAGATATTGGCCGAAGACAACTTTTTCCCAGAGCGCGCCTGTGACCATGATCAGGTAAAGAACGGCGGTTTTGATCACGATCGAGAGTGTTGCGGCATGGTACCCCTCGCCGGTGGCTAGATAGCGCACCACAAGCGCGAGTGAGATTAGGAAGATCAAAAACTGCAGTGGTGCCAGAATGCCCTGCACCAAAGTCCAACTTGTGGCATCCCTCCGGGCGCGCTGTTCGGGGGTGTAAAGTCGCCCCGGCTCACGCTGATTTTGGGTTGCAGCACCCATGGTTTCACTCCCTTGAACCTGGTGTCAACGGTAGGTCCGGGAATCGGTATGTGTCAATTTAAATTTACATATCTTGACTCATGGTTGAGGAACTTCTTGACGTATTCCGGAAGTCGCACTTGTTTTTAGGTTATGATTTTACTATAAAATATTAGAAGTGGCGAAGGTGGGGGGCTTGAGTTGCATTTACTGTCTAACACCTTTGACATTTCGGGCGGTCTGATTGACACTGTTGTTGTCGCGATCATTGCAAGGCCCTGTTCAACCTGCGGTGCACCCGGGACACGAACGGGAGCGATTGCCATGTACGAGGACGACCCGAATAGAAGAAGAGCTGCGCTAGTTGGACATGCCAGAGTATCGACCTTTGCGCGGCGTGTGCTGGGAAAAATCAGCAAGTTACCCTCACATAGTCGACGTGACAGAGCCAAAGCCTTTGCGCTGTGGCTTGCGGATTTCTGTTGTGGGGATCTGTATTCCAATAATCGTGTCCACGACGAACTTGAGCGCCTTAGGCTGACTGGAGATGATCTTGTTCTGCAGTGCATTCCGACAGCCGCAGCCATATTGGGGGAGCGCTGGTGTGCGGATGACGCAGGGTTTGCCGAAGTTTCGCTTGGCTCCGCACGGCTGTTGATGCTGTGTCGCGCTTATGTCCCGGACTGGACCTGGGCCGCCCGTAAAGGAAATGGCCCCTGTTTTCTCTTATGCACCTTTGACACCGAACAGCATCTTATTGGAAGCGCCGTGCTGGCATATCGTTTGCGTAAGGCGGGGTTCTCCGTCAATTGTCTCGTGCAGGCTGACATGACTCAAATCGTTGAAAAGTTGCGCAGTGCAGAATTTGATTCACTTCTGATCTCATGCAGTACCACCGCGAGCCTTGAAACTGCGGCGCAAGCCGTTAAACACATTCGGGAAAAGGTAAAAAGACCGCCCTTCATAGGTCTTGGCGGTGCAATGGCGCACTCGGCGAAGGCGCTCGGCAAAAGGATTGAAGTGGACTTGATTACGAACAACCTTGATGCGGTGGTCTCAAAGGTCTCCGCTGGCTGCCTGCGGGATGACTCTGTCGAGGCGGCAGAGTAATGAGCGCCGGCGACAATTCACAAGTGCCAACGGGCTTTTTGCCTGTCATCGATCCTGAAGACCTGCCAGGCATTTTTGCTGCGGCTTCTGACTATGCATTTGTTCTGTCCAGTGCCGGTGTCGTACAGCGTATCGTGTGTCGTAATTCCGAGCAGCTGGCCCATTGGCAAGGTCAACACCTGCGTGATTTCCTGACTGAGGAAAGTCGGCCAAAGCTTGACGACCTTCTTGAGGGGCGCGGCCAACAGAAGGGCCGGGACGGCTGGATCGAACTGAACCACGTGGATGGCGCTCCTTGGCCCTTCCCCGTGCGCTACACTGCCCATCTCATCGGCTCGCATGGTGATATCTTGCTTCTTGGGCGAGATCAGCGGCTTGTGGCAGAAACGCAGCAACAACTGGTCAACGCCCAGATCATTCTGGAGCGCGGCTATGAGGAACGGCGCGAATATGATGCCCGATACAGGATGTTGCTGGCAAATACGACGGATCCTTTCCTGTTTGTTTCTGCCACGGATGGGCGAATCCGGGATCTCAATGCGTCTGCGGCCAGCCTGCTTGGTGCGAGCCGCGATGATTTGACCGGCGCGCTGGTGGCGCAGGAGTTCAAAGACCGGCGCCGCGGCGAATTTGTCGATAGCCTGCTGAACCTTTCGTTCGCCGAGAATGCCCACGACATCACCGTTCAGACAAAACGCACACGCCGGGATGTGCGGATCTTCCCGACGGTGTTTCGTGCCGCAGGCGAGCGAATGATCATTTGCCGTCTGGCGTCCGAGACTACAGGGCAGCAAGTTGATGATCTATTGACCCGTAATCTGAATGCTCTGTTCGAGCAGGGCACTGACGCGGTAGTATTCACCGATGCGAAAGGCGGGATCGAAACTGCGAATGACGCCTTTCTGGACATGATCGACATGGCCCGCCAGTCCGATGTTAAGGGCCTGTCGCTGGGGGATTTCTTTGCCCGGTCACAGATTGATCTGGGTGTGGTGCTGGAAAACGCTTTGCGATCAGGGCACATGCGTATCTACGCGACCAAACTGATCAACGCCTTTGGCGCAGAAACACCGGTGGAGATGTCGGTCACCTATCTTAACAACCGCGAGCACCCGTCGGTTGGTTTTGTGATCCGCGACGCAAGCCGGGTCAATGCGTTCAGGAGTGTACCAAGCAGCCCCGGACTGTCTGCTCCCATGGACAAGGATGTGGCGGAATTGGTCGGCTCTGCCTCTTTAAAAGAAATCCTCGCCGAATCGAACGAGGTCATCGAGCGGATCTGCATAGAAACCGCCGTTGAGCTGACGCGCAACAACCGCGCGGCAGCGGCTGAGATGCTGGGCCTGTCCCGTCAGAGCCTTTATGTAAAGCTGCGCAAATACGGGCTTTTGGAAAAATCAGGCAGCTGAGGCACCGCAGAGACTCACTTTCGTGACATCCACTCACTTGCGTGACATCCACTCACTTGCGTGACATCCATATGTCAGGCAAGGTAGACACATGAGTGTCATTCAAGTCATACAGTCACGCCGCTGGCCTGACCCCATGGCCGTTCTTCAGCTAGTGAAGCCCATCACCTGGTTTCCGCCCATGTGGGCCTACCTCTGCGGTGCCGTGTCTGCTGGGGCCGGGGTGAATGGCAAGTGGGGGCTTGTCATCCTCGGGATAGTTCTGGCAGGGCCGGTTGTCTGCGGTATGAGCCAGGCCGCCAATGA
>Ga0098070_100106_pt1 | contig 51567 bp, 49 predicted proteins | sample 28_taG_FD_75063 | JGI IMG/M metagenome (GOLD analysis project Ga0098070, IMG submission 75063) | Marine viral communities from Cariaco Basin, Caribbean Sea - 28_WHOI_OMZ | ecosystem: Environmental > Aquatic > Marine > Oceanic | place: Caribbean Sea: Cariaco Basin | collected 2014-11-12
CTCCAGCTCTTCGCCCTGGCCCAGATCGGCGGTAAAGGTCACCACCTCGCAGCCATATTCGGTCTGCAGCCATTTCAGGATGATCGACGTATCAAGGCCGCCAGAGTAGGCCAGCACAACTTTCTTGGGCGCGGACATGGGTTTTCCTCTTGATCAGAACGTCTGCGGCGTAACGGGTTTTGCCGGCAAGGGCAAGGTTCGCCGGGTTTTCCTTGTCTTGCCGCCCGCAAAACGTGCATTAACGCTGCGATGACTATTTACAGGAGATATTGCCCGTGACCGGCTGGAAGCTATTTTCGCATTCGATTGGAATGATCAGCAGGAACTTTCAACAAGCCGTACAGATCTTTCTTGTGCCGCTGGTTCTCATCGCCGTGGTGATATTCGCCATGGTTGGTCAGATGGCAAGCGAACTGACGATGCATGGAAATGGAACCACCGTGCCAATCGGCATGGTTGGGCCGGGGATATTACTGAAGATCTTTTTGCTCTCACTGGTCGTCGCCCTGATCAGCATGTGGGGTGTTGTGGCGTGGCACCGCTATGTGCTGCTCGAAGAAATGCCGAAAGGGTGGATCCCGCGGCTCAACCCGTCAAACATGCTTATGTATCTGTTGCGCAGCCTTCAGCTGATGCTTGTCTCGATGATCTGCATACTTCCGGTTGCGTTCATCGGTTCTGCAATCATGCAGGCTGGGGGCGTGATCGGTGCACTTCTGATGGCGGTCTGTTTCGTTGCTGTTTTGGTATTTGTCAGCCGAATGGTGCTGGTCTTGCCAGCGGCGGCAATCGGGGCGTCCTTCGGGCTTGGTGAGGCTTTGCGCGCAACAAAAGGCCAGTGGCCGACCTTCCTTGCCGTGGGATTTTTCATATTCCTTGCAAATGTCGCCGCGTCTGTAATTCTTCTTGGTCTGTCGTCGATTCCATGGCTGATGAGCGTTGTCCAACTCGGCTTTTCGGCCGTGCTAAGCCTGCTGAACATCAGCATCCTGACGACCCTCTACGGCTATTTTGTGGAAAAGCGCCCGATCTGATTTCCGGTATTCTTTTGCATGCTTTGCGCCTGCCCCTTGCCTTGGGGGCGGGCTTGGGCCACTGAAAGGGTATGAGCGATTTTCAGACCCGGTTCAAAGATGCCGCCCGCGCCGCCGAGGCGGCCATGCGCGAGGTGTTTCCCGCGACGCCCCTGCAGCGCAATGTCCACCTCTCGGAGCGGTTCGAGGCGGATATCTACCTCAAGCGTGAGGACCTGAGCCCGGTCCGCTCCTACAAAATCCGCGGTGCCTTGAACGCCATGCGCAAGCAGCCCGATCAGGAACTGTTCGTCTGCGCCTCGGCTGGCAATCACGCACAGGGCGTGGCCTTCATGTGCAAGCACATGGACAAGCGCGGTGTGATCTTCATGCCGGTGACAACCCCGCAGCAGAAGATCCAGAAGACCCGCATGTTCGGCGGTGACAATATCGAGGTGCACCTGACCGGGGACTACTTCGATGACACGCTGGCCGCCGCGCAGGCGTGGTGCGCGCGCGAGGGCGGGCATTTCCTGTCGCCCTTTGACGATACGGATGTGATCGAAGGGCAGGCCTCCATCGCGGTGGAGATCGAAGAGCAGTTCGGTGGCACGCCAGATCACGTGATCCTGCCGGTGGGCGGAGGCGGCATGTCATCGGGGGTTGCGACCTTCTTTGGCGATGCGGTGCATTGCCTGTTTGTCGAACCCAACGGTGGCGCCTGTCTGCGCGCGGCTATCGCGGCGGGGCATCCGGTGGCGCTTGATAAGGTCGATACCTTTGTGGATGGCGCGGCGGTGGGCACCATCGGGGCACAGCCCTTTGACCTCTTGAAACATATCCCGCTGCCGGATGTGATCACCATCTCCGAGGACCGGATCTGCTCCACCATCATAGAGATGCTGAATGTCGAAGGCATCGTGCTGGAGCCCGCCGGCGCGCTGGCGGTCGAGGCGCTGAATGATGTGCGATCCTGGATCCGGGGGAAAAGCGTGGTCTGCGTGACCTCGGGCGGAAATTTCGATTTCGAGCGCCTGCCAGAGGTCAAGGAACGGGCGCTGCGCTATTCGGGGATCAAAAAATATTTCCTGTTGCGCCTGCCCCAGCGGCCTGGCGCGCTGAAGGAGTTCCTGAACATCCTCGGTCCCGAGGATGATATCGCCCGGTTCGAGTATCTGAAGAAATCAGCGCGCAATTTTGGCTCGGTCCTGATCGGGATCGAAACCAAGCGGCCAGAGAATTTCGCTGCGCTGTTTTCGCGTCTTGATGCAGCGGGGATGACCTATACGGACATCACCAATGACGAAACACTGGCGCAGTTCCTGATCTAGGCTCTTTAGACGTATTCAGGCCAGGGCTGGAAGCTTGGCAAGAAACTCGGCCTTGGATTGCTCGTAGGAGACAAATACGGCGTCGAGGTCAACCGAAGCGGCCGCCCCGGCAGCAGAGTCACGCTCGCCTTTCATGCAAAGGGCAGAAAAGTCGTCAAAGCCAAGGTTCATGGCGCTGCCTTTCAGAAAGTGCAGATCCTGCTCAAGCGCGCTACGATCTCCGGTGCGCAGCTTGCCGATGACACCTTCCACCTCTTCCAGGAACAGTTCCACGACTTCGTCGAAGTCCTCTTCACCAACTTCTTCGCGGAGTTCTTTGACACGTAGCCAATCGATCATGGCAAAAGTTCCCGGTTTTCTTTGCTTCGTAAGTATTTCATAAGGCCCAACCCGTAAATTTTGAGTGAAGCGATGGTGTGTTTCAAATTTTAGGTTTCACGTCCCATTAAAGAACCGGCTTGATACTGTTCCCATTGCGAGCCAATTCGTTGCTAGTGTATGAGGTATCGATAGTTGCTGCCAGACAGTCCAGTGGACCATGAGGAAAACGCCATGAGCGGCTCGATCAACCGTGTTCTGGTTGTCGATGACAGTCGGCTTCAGCGCCGGATCCTTGTCGCGTCCCTGAAAAAATGGGGTTTCAACGTCCTGGAAGCCGAGAGCGGCGAACAGGCGATGGAAATCTGTTTGGCTGATCCACCCGACCTGATCCTCAGCGACTGGATGATGCCGGGGATGAACGGTATCGAATTCTGTCGGGCGTTTCGCAAGCAATCTACTGATAACTATAGCTATTTTATCCTCCTGACCTCAAAGAGCGAAAAGAACGAGGTGGCTGAAGGGCTAGATGCGGGGGCAGATGATTTTCTGACCAAACCCGTGAGCTCGGACGAGTTGCGGGCCCGGATTTCTGCGGGTGAACGGATCCTGCGCATGCAGCGGGAGCTTTCAGAGAAAAACCGTATCGTCTCGGAGACCTTGGGCGAATTGCAACGGGTCTATGACGCAATCGACAAGGATCTGATTCAGGCCCGGAAAATTCAGGAATCACTTGTCCCGGAGTTGTCAAAGAAATTCGGCTCCTCGACCGTCAGTCTCCTGCTCAAGCCCTGCGGCCATATTGGTGGCGATCTGGTGGGCATGTTCTGTCCCGGGGTCAACAGAATCGGGTTCTACTCGGTCGATGTGTCCGGCCACGGGATCACTTCGGCGATGATGACTGCGCGACTGGGCGGGTATTTGTCTTCGACATATTTTGATCAGAACGTGGGCATGGAGAAGCGATTCAATCGGTTTTATGCCCTGCGTCCACCGGAAGAGGTCGCCAGCCTGCTGAATGCGCGTCTGATCGCTGACACCGGCATCGAAGAATATTTCACCATGGCCTATTGCACCGTCGATCTGCGCAGTGGGGTTTTGAAGATGGTGCAGGCGGGGCATCCACATCCGCTGCTCTTGCGCAAGGACGGTAGCGCTGAATTCATCGGCAAAGGCGGCGTACCTGTCGGTCTGGTGCCTGATATCGGCTACAGTCAGGAAGAGTTGGTCCTCGAAAAAGGCGACAGGTTGCTGCTTTATTCCGACGGTTTCACCGAGGCGCGTCTTGAAAGCGGTGAAATGCTGGAAGCGGAGGGGCTTCTTGAATTGGTCAAGAAGTGCGACGGTCGTCAGAGCGGTAAGGAGTTCCTTGACGACCTTTATTGGAACCTGACCCAGATGTTGTCGCAGGAACATGGCCTTGAGGATGACGTCTCGGCCACGCTGTTCGAATACGAAGGCCCCTGAGCAGCGCTTTTCGACTGAACCTCTCGACCGATACCTAGGTGCTTGAACGAAGTTCTCCTGCGAATGGCGCGATGATCAAGGACCTTTCCCTCTTATTGGACCAGGCTGCACGCTGTCGCGTGCAGCGGTTGCACCGGATTTTTTCGTAGGGCGATCGCTGCCGACGCCCAAGGCGGTGGAGTGTTAGGCGAAAAGCTGCGCTGCGAAATGACGGTCACCGGGGTTGCCAAGATGATGCACGGCTTCCTGGGTCGTCATCCACAGCGCTTCGTGATTTGCTTCTGTCGGCGGGCCAAGACGGCGCAACGGGCGGGCCATGTAGATATGGCACAGCTTTTCAGCCCAAAGATCATACTCCGGCATAAAGACGAACCGGCGAAAGGCGCCGAGCCTGCGCGGACGGCCGATGCTCCAGCCCGTTTCCTCAAATACCTCACGGTGCAGGGCCGGAATGGGTGCTTCCCCCGGATCTATCCCGCCACCGGGCAGCTGGATGTCCGGCCCCGGATCCATCTGGCAGGTCAAAAGCAGCCTACCATCCCGCGGCAACAGTGCGTAGATCCCCGGCCGCAACCTGTAGTCCCGCCCTGCCTCTGGCGGCTCACCAAATCGCCTGATCACTTGCGCCCCCTTCACTCCAAATGGGAAAACCCTATATAGGCTCGATATGCCAACCTCCGGCGTGTAAGGAAACCCCATGACTCTTGGTTCGAAAATCGCGTGGGACGATACGGTCCTGCCCTTCCAGCTTGATGCCTCCGACATGCGGGGTCGCGTCGCGCGTCTTGATGGCGTGCTCGACGGTATTCTGAAACAGCATGACTACCCGCCCCAGGTCGAAGCGCTGGTGGCCGAGATGGCCCTGCTGACCGCTCTGATCGGCCAGACGATCAAGCTGCAGTGGAAACTGTCGCTGCAGGTGCAGTCCAAGGGCGCCGTGCGGATGATCGCAACTGACTACTACGCCCCCCAGGCCGAGGGTGAACCGGCCAAGATCCGCGCCTATGCCAGCTACGACGCCGCACGGCTGACACCGGGGCTGCCCTTTGATCAGGTGGGCGAGGGGTATTTTGCGATCATGATCGACCAGGGCAAGGACATGCAGCCCTACCAGGGGATCACGCCTTTGGCGGGTGGATCGCTGTCCTCCTGCGCCGAAGCCTATTTTGCCCAGTCCGAGCAGCTGCCGACGCGGTTCAGCCTCAGCTTTGGTAAATCCTCCGAGCCGGGCGTCGCGGAACATTGGCGCGCGGGCGGCGTGATGCTGCAGCACATGCCAAAGGCCTCCCCCTTTGCCGCTGAACTCCAGGGGCGTGGCGATATTCTGAATGCCGATGATCTGGTCTCGGGTGACACGCAGGAGAACTGGAATCGGGTCAACATGCTCTTGGAGACAGTCGAGGATCTGGAGCTGATTGGCCCGACCGTCACCCCGACCGATCTGCTGGTGCGCCTGTTCCACGAGGAGGGCCCGCGCGTATTTGATGCGCAGCCGGTGGAATTCGGCTGCACCTGTTCTGAAGAGCGCGTGCGCAACAGCCTGTCGATCTACTCGGCCAAGGATCTGGAGAAGATGACGACCGAGGATGGTCGGGTTACCGCCGATTGCCAATTCTGCGGGGCCCATTACGATCTTGACCCAAAGACGCTGGGCTTTGATGCAGAAAACCCGCCGACGTAACGCCCGACAACCGAACAGGCCCACAGATGTATGACACCCCCGAGGAGCTGACAGGCCGCCTGCGCCGGGCCATCGTGACCGGGCAGGGCGATGGCTCCTCGGATTTCGACCTCAACCCTGAGTTCGAGTTGCCACCGGGGCGCAAGCTGCGCCCAGCGGGAGTTCTGGTGCCGATCTCTCTGGTTGGGTCTAAGCCACACCTGATCCTGACGAAACGCTCCTCTGCGCTGAAACACCATCCGGGCCAGATCGCCTTTCCCGGCGGCAAGGTGGACGAGGGCGACCGGGATGTGACCCACGCCGCCCTGCGTGAAGCCTGGGAGGAAATCGGCCTGCCGCAGGACCTGCCAGAAGTGATCGGCCATCTGCCGACCCATGAGACCGTCACCAGCTTTCAGGTGACCCCGGTGGTGGCCGTTCTGCGCTCCGAGTTCGAGATCCGTCCAGAGGCGGGCGAAGTGGATGAGGTCTTTTCTGTGCCCCTGTCCCACGTGCTTGATCCTCGAAATTATATTGTCGAATCCCGCCGCTGGCGGGGGACACGGCGCCGGTACTACTCCGTGCCTTTTGGCCCCTATTACATCTGGGGTGCCACTGCACGAATGCTGCGCCAGTTCGCGGATCGGATGGGGGCGTGATGCGGATCGACCAGCCCTGGCTTTCTGCACCAGAGACTCAAGCCGTTTTTGCGGCCCTGACAGCCGATGGAGCGGACGCCTTTGTTGTGGGGGGCTGCGTGCGCAATGCGCTTCTGGGGGTGGCTGTTTCAGATATAGACATCGCGACCAATGCAACGCCTGAGACTGTGCTTGACCTGGCAAAGAAGGCCGGGATCCGCGCGGTTCCAACCGGGATCGAGCATGGCACCGTTACCCTGATCGAAGGCGGTATCCCGCATGAGGTCACCACCTTCCGCAAGGATGTCGCCACCGATGGCCGCCGCGCGGTCGTGGCTTTTGCAACCGACATTGCCGAGGATGCCGCGCGGCGCGATTTTACGGTGAACGCGCTCTATGCGCGCCCAGATGGCAGTATTGTCGACCCGCTGGGCGGTATGCAGGATCTGAAGGCGCGGCGTATCCGTTTCATTGGCACTGCCCAAGACCGTATCCGAGAGGATTACTTGCGTTCGCTGCGCTATTTCCGCTTTCATGCCTGGTACGGGGATCAGGAGGCAGGTTTTGACCCAGATGCCTTGTCGGCGATCGCGGCCAATCTGGATGGGCTGGAACGGCTTTCACGTGAACGTGTAGGGGCCGAGCTGCTGAAACTCCTTGGCGCGCCCGACCCGGCACCCGCGATTTCCGTGATGCGGCAGACTGGGGTATTGGGGCAGATCCTGCCGGGGTCCGAGGACCGCGCGCTGGCGCCGCTGATCCATCTCGAGGGGGAGGCCGGTCTGAAGCCTGATCAGATCCGGCGTCTGGCGAGCATCAGTGGCGGTGCGGATCTGCAAGGCGCCCTGAGACTCAGCAAGGAACAGGTGCGCAAGCTGGATCGTATTTATGAGGCCGCGATGGGTACGATGGGTGCGGGCGAGCTAGGCTATCGTCTCGGGGCAGAGCAGGGGTGCGATGCGCTGCTGCTGCGCGCGGCGCTGATGGAGCAACCGCTTGAGACTGCGGCTCTGGCAGAGGTGGGTCAAGGGGCGTCCCAGACCCTCCCGGTGGCGGCGCGGGATCTGATGCCGGACCTGAGCGGCGCTGCGCTAGGCGCTGCACTAAAACGGCTGGAGGCGGAGTGGATCGCATCGGATTTTGCCCTTGGTCGCAGGGCGCTTTTGAAACTGCTGAGTGACTGAGGAACCGCAAAGTTACATTTTGAGACATCAAGGGGTGACAAAGCCGATTTCCGCCGGTATCCCTGTGTCCGAACGAAAAGCTCCGGGAGGAATGCGCATGTATTACGGGATCTGGTACAGCTAACGCCGATACCGCCCGTTTGTCAGGGGCCCTTCGGCACCCCTCTGATGACGCATGTTTTGCATTTCGAATTCGCTCAATGACTTGGAGCACCCGCCATGTTTCGTTTCTTCGAAAACCTCATTGATCCTTATTGCGACTATCCTGAGAAGGACACGCCTCCGACCCGGCTGTGGCCGTTTTTGCGCGACTATGCGCAGCCCTTCAAACGTATATTTGTTCTTACCGGCCTGATGTCCGTTGTGGTGGCCGCGATCGAAATCGGGCTGATCTATTATATGGGCCGGGTGGTGGATCTGCTTGGCGGATCCCCCGCGCAGGTCTGGCAGGATCACGGGAGCGAGCTGATCATCGTGGCCCTGTTAATCCTGTTCATTCGGCCCGCCTTGCAGCTGGTGGACGTGCTCCTTCTGAACAATGTAATACTGCCCAATTTTGGCACGCTCATCCGCTGGCGGGCGCATCGTCACGTGCTGCGCCAGTCGGTCAGCTGGTTCGAGAACGATTTCGCTGGGCGCATCGCCAACCGGATCATGCAGACGCCCCCCGCGGCAGGCGAAGTGGTGTTTCAGGTCTTTGACGCCATCACCTTTGCGCTGGCCTATCTGGTAGGGGCGGGCATCCTGCTGCTTGCTGCCGATGCGCGGCTGATGCTGCCACTGGCGATTTGGTTTGCGCTTTATGCCCTGCTGGTGCGCTGGACGATCCTGCGCGTGGGACCGGCTTCCGAGGCGGCTTCGGATGCGCGCTCGACCGTGACGGGGCGGGTGGTGGACAGCTATTCCAACATCCATTCGGTCAAGATGTTCGCTCATGACAGCCGCGAGCTGTCCTATGCCAAAGAGGCGATCGAGGATGCGCGCACCACCTTTCAAAAGGAGATGCGAATTTTCACCGTGATGGACGGTGTGCTGGTCGTTCTGAATGGGCTTCTGATCGTCGGCGTTGTCGGCTGGGCCTTCCTGTTGTGGATGCAGGGCGCGGCTTCGGTCGGGGTGGTGGCGGCCGCGACGGCGCTTACGCTGCGGCTCAATGCCATGACGGGTTGGATAATGTGGGCGCTCACATCCTTTTTCCGCCAGCTTGGCGTTGTCGCCGAGGGCATGCGCACCATTGCCCAGCCTATTGATCTGGTGGATCGCCCGGATGCGCAGCCTTTGCAATTGACCAATGGCGAGATCGAGTTGCGGGACTTGTCGCACCACTATGGTCGCGCGGCCGGCGGGCTGGATGCCATCAGCCTGACCATTCACCCCGGCGAAAAGATCGGCCTGATCGGGCGCTCGGGTGCGGGGAAGTCGACCCTCGTTAAGCTGCTTCTGCGGTTCTACGATCCGGACAAGGGCCGCATCCTGATCGATGGGCAGGACATTGCAGGCGTTACACAGGATAGCTTGCGCAGCCATATTGGCATGGTTCAGCAGGACAGCGCGCTTTTGCATCGTTCGGTGCGGGAGAACCTCCTTTACGGGCGTCCCGGTGCCAGTGAAGCGGAGATGATCGCCGCCGCGCGTCAGGCCGAGGCACATGACTTCATCCTGGACCTTGAGGATCCGCAGGGCCGAAGGGGCTATGATGCCCATGTGGGCGAGCGCGGTGTGAAACTGTCCGGAGGGCAGCGCCAGCGGATCACCCTTGCAAGGGTCATCCTGAAAGATGCGCCGATCCTCTTGCTGGACGAGGCCACCTCAGCGCTCGATTCCGAGGTCGAGGCTGCGATACAGAAGACCCTATACGGGATGATGGAGGGCAAGACGGTGATCGCCATTGCCCATCGCTTGTCCACCATCGCCCAGATGGACCGGATCCTGGTGCTGGATCAGGGCCGAATCGTCGAAGAAGGCAGCCATGACGCGCTTTTGCAAAAAGATGGCCTATATGCTCAGTTCTGGGCGCGCCAGTCGGGCGGGTTCCTAAATGCAGAGGCGACAGAGCAATGCTGAAATCCTTTCTTGACCGGCGGCTGGACCCATTTCGCCCTGCCTCTGGCCCGCCACCGAACACTCTTGTGGCCTTCACGCGCTGGGCGCTGGCGGGGGCTTGGCCGGTGCTGGGAATATTTGTGATCCTGTCGATCCTTGCTGGGGGGATGGATACGCTCAACGCCTTCCTTCTGGGTTATATCATCGACACGGCGGTGGAGGCGGGACCGGAGGCGTTCTTCACGCAGCACATGCCGGTGGTTATTGCCTTTGTCGCATTCTTCCTGCTGTTGCGCCCGGCGATCCTGGGACTTGGAGCCTTTGCCAATTCGGTTCTGGTGCAGCCCTTTATCTCTCCGCTGATCCTGTCGCGGCTCAACACCTGGGTTTTGGGCCAGTCGGTCAGCTATTTCGACGACGATTTCGCAGGCCGTATCGCGCAAAAGCAGATGCAGACTGCCAACGCTATGACACAGGTCGCTGTCGAAGGGATCAACGTGGTGATCTTTGGCCTTGCGGCCCTTGCCAGCACCTTTGTCCTTCTGGGTTCCATCGACTGGCGGATCACCCTCTTGTTTGCGGTCTGGCTGATCGGCTATTTCGCCCTGATCCGCTATTTCCTGCCGCGCATCAGGCAGCGCTCGGGCAAGATGGCGGGCGCGCGGGCGATGGTCTCGGGTCAGGTGGTCGACACGATCACCAATATCAAGACGGTGAAGCTGTTCGCCCATGCCGGCAATGAAGAGGAAAGCGCCAAGGGCGCCATGGCCGGTTATCGCGAGGCACGGCTGCATCTTGGCACGCTGTCCGCGAGTTTCCGGTTCTTCCTGATGGGCTGCGCCGGGATTCTGCCGGTTATGATGATCGGCGCTTCACTGATGCTATGGCAGGCGGGGCAGGCCACCGAAGGCGATATCGTCGCTGCAGGAACCATCGCGATCCGGCTTGCTCAGATGACCGGCTGGCTGAGCTTTGCATTGATGGGGATCTACGCCAACGTGGGTGAGGTCGAAAACGGCATCAAGACGCTGGCCCGCTTTGACCGGATCACAGATGCTGACGATGCGCGCGATCTCACCGTGCGCGAGGGGCAGGTGACATTTGATGGCGTCGACTTCTCCTATGGCCGCGATATCGGCGGTGTGCGCAGCGTCGATCTGACCATCCACCCCGGTGAAAAACTGGGCATCGTGGGCGCTTCGGGCGCGGGCAAATCCACATTGGTTTCGCTGCTCCTACGCCTTTACGACCCTGAAGGCGGGCGCGTGCTGATCGACGATCAGGATGTGGCCCATGTGACGCAGGACAGTTTGCGGCGCCAGATCGGTATGGTCACGCAGGAAACCGCCATGTTCAACCGCTCAGCGCGTGAGAACATCCTTTATGGACGCCCGGATGCGACCGAGGAAGAGCTGATCGCAGCGGCGAAAAAGGCCGAGGCGCATGAGTTCATCCAGGACCTTGCCGATGGGCAGGGGCGCAGCGGCTATGACGCGCATCTTGGGGAGCGGGGCGTCAAGCTTTCGGGTGGGCAGCGCCAGCGGATCGCCCTGGCCCGCGCCATTCTGAAAGACGCGCCTATTCTGGTGCTGGACGAGGCGACCTCGGCGCTGGATTCTGAGGTTGAGGCTTCGATCCAGACCGCGCTGGAACGGGTGATGGAGGGCAAAACGGTTTTGGCCATCGCACACCGGCTGTCCACCCTCAGCGAGATGGACCGGATCATCGTCATGGATCAGGGTGAGATGGTCGAGAGCGGGAGCCATGAAGAGCTTTTGGCGCTGGGCGGGCGCTATGCCCAGTTCTGGGCGCGCCAGTCCGGTGGCTTTATCGGGACAGATGATCAGACACCCGAGGCGGCTGAGTAAGTCAAAAGCGGGTTGATTTGCGAGCTTTGTCCCTTTTGCAAAGGACAGGTGCAGTCTATCTAGACCCCATGACAGACGCAGCCAGAACCACAGCCACGATCCTGCGCCTTGGCGCGCAGGGAGACGGGATCGCCGACGGTCCGCTTTTCGCCGCCCGTACCCTGCCGGGTGAGGTCATCAGCGGCGTGGCGAGCGGCAGCCAACTGACCGACATCCGTATCGAAACGCCCTCTGATGCGCGGGTGCAGGCACCTTGCCGCCACTATAAATCCTGTGGTGGCTGCCAATTGCAGCATGCCAGTGACGACTATGTCGCCGATTGGAAGGTCGATGTGGTGCGCAACGCGCTGCGGGCGCAGGGGCTCGAGGCGGAGTTTCGCCCGATCCACACATCACCTCCGCGCAGCCGCCGCCGCGCCACCCTGACCGTGCGCCGCACCAAGAAGGGCGCGATGGCGGGCTTTCACGGGCGCGCATCGGATGTGATCACCCCGATCCCCGATTGCCACCTGCTTGATCCTGCGATTATCAAGGCGATTCCCCTGACCGAGGCGCTGGCCATAGCGGGTGCGAGCCGCAAGACTCCCTTGTCTGTGACTCTGACCACCTCTGAGGTTGGCCTTGATGTGATGGTGCGCGATGGCAAGCCACTGGACAGTGCGTTGCGGGCTGAACTGGCAGGCATTGCAGGCCAGAACGGTGTGGCGCGCCTCACCTGGGAGGATGAACAGGTCGCGATGGAACAGCCGCCGGTGCAGGCCTTTGGTGCGGCCCGCGTCTGCCCGCCGCCGGGCGCCTTTCTGCAGGCGACCAAGGATGGGGAGGCGGCGCTGTTGGCGGCTGTGCAGGAAATCACCGGGGGAGCCAAACGCATCGTCGATCTTTTTGCAGGCTGTGGCACCTTTGCGCTGCCGCTTGCCAAAGACGCCGAAGTGCATGCGGTCGAGGGCGAGCGAGCGATGATCGCCGCGCTTGATGCGGGCTGGAGGCAGGCGCAAGGCCTCAAGAATGTCACCAGTGAGGTGCGTGATCTCTTCCGAAACCCGCTTTTGCCGGAAGACCTCAATCCCTTTGGCGCCCACTTCGAGGCCGCAGTGATCGACCCGCCCCGCGCCGGCGGTGAGGCGCAGGTGGCCGAGCTTTCTCGGGCGCGCACGCCAGTGATTGCCTATGTATCCTGCAATCCGGTGACCTTTGCCCGCGATGCCAAGGTACTGGTGGATGCGGGCTATCGGCTCAACTGGGTGCAGGTGGTTGACCAGTTCCGCTGGTCCGCCCATACGGAACTTGCTGCCAGTTTCACCCTTCCTTCCTGATTGCCAAACGCACGTGGAGTGACAACCGCAATGGATACCCTTCGCAAGATCCTTGATAGCGCTCGTTTCAGCCGCTTTATCACGGCGGTCATTCTGGTCAACGCCGTGACGCTGGGGATGGAGACCTCACCGGCGATCATGGACCGGATCGGTCCTTTGGTTCTGATGATCGATAAGATCTGCCTCTCGATCTTTGTGGCGGAAATCCTTTCCAAGCTTATCGTCTCGCGACACCGTTTTTTCCTCAGCGGCTGGAACATTTTCGATTTCGTGATCGTCGGCATTGCGTTGCTTCCGGCTGGACAGGGCCTTTCGGTCTTGCGGGCTCTCAGAATTTTGCGCGTGTTGCGAGTCATCTCTGTCGCGCCGCGCCTGCGCCGGGTGGTTGAAGGCTTTATCACCGCGCTGCCTGGAATGGGCTCAGTTTTTCTGCTGATGGCGATCATTTTCTACATCGGTGCAGTCATGGCGACGAAACTGTTTGGGAACAGTTTCCCGGAATGGTTCGGAAACCTTGGCCTAAGCGCCTATTCCCTGTTCCAGATCATGACCTTGGAAAGCTGGTCCATGGGGATCGTGCGCCCTGTGATGGATGTCTACCCCTATGCCTGGGCCTTCTTCGTGCCCTTCATCATGGTCACCACCTTTGCTGTGGTGAACCTACTGGTGGGTCTCATCGTCAACTCGATGCAGGATGCCCATGCCGAGGAAGACAACGAACGTACCGACGCCTATCGCGATCAGGTGCTATCCCGGCTTGAGGCCATCGAGCGACGCCTTGCGGAAAATGCGAGCGCGGGGGCAGAGCAGACGAAGAAGTGATTTTGCCGAAGCCGTGAATCAGTGTATTTTCGATCGAAACAAACACAATGAGCGGGCAGAGAATGGACAGGCGGCAATTCGGGATTGGGGCAGCATCCTCTTTGGCTTTGGCCGGATGCAGCCAGGCCGACAGCAAGTTCAAGGCGTATAACGGACCTGAGGTGACCTCGATCGTGGTCAACAAGGGCGCGCGCAAGATGTACCTTCTGAACAATGAGGACGTGCTGCGTTCATATGATGTGGATCTGGGCTTTGCTCCGGTCGGACCAAAGCGGGTCGAAGGTGACGGGAAAACGCCGGAAGGCACCTATCTGATCGACCGGCGCAATCCCAACAGCAGCTTTCACCTGTCAGTCGGAATCTCTTACCCGAACTCGACCGATGTGGCACTGGCCCAGTCGATGGGTAAAAAGCCTGGTGGAGAGATCTTTATCCATGGGGAGCCGAACGACCACAAGGACCGCAAGCGCGCGCTGCGTGTGCGTGACTGGACCGCAGGCTGTATTGCCGTGAAGAACCACGAGATCGAAGAGGTCTATGCGATGGTCAGAACCGGCACCCTCATCACGCTGCGCGCCTGATAGGGCTGTTTGATCATCAGTCTGTGGGTGTGCCCGGTTCCTGTTCCCGGGTCATGCAGACCGCGCAGGCCTGGGCGTCACCCGCCCATCACCAGCGTCCACCACAGCTTGCCATTCGGCTCCTGGAACCAGGAAAAGCCCATGTTCGTGGCTTTTGGGTCAAGAATGACAGCGCGGGTTCCGCGATCTTCCATCCAGGCGGTCAGGGTCTGCAGTTCATTCTCGTAGGTTTCCGAGATCGCTTCGCCCAAAAGGGTGCCCGGATACCCGGTTCGTGCCACCCGATCCAGCGGCGAGGAGCCGTCCGATCCAAAGTGCCAGGGACGGTTCTGCACTGACATGTCACGAGAATGCGTCGCGGCGGCGGCGTTCAACTGGGCGTTCAACTGAACAGCTGGAGCGCCTGCTGCTTGCCGCAGAGCGTTGATCGAGTCGAGCATGCGAACCTGAACCTTGTCGGCGTTGCGAATGCGATAGACCTGTCCGCTTCCTTCGCCGCTGTGCGGAACGGGAGTGCAGGCAGCGGCAAGGGTTACGAGGGCAGCGGCCAGGATCAGAAATACGCGCGTCATTGGGCTTCTCGTTCAAGTCACGGTGACCTTGCACTTAGCGTCCCTGTGGCACAGGTGCAAACCTGTCGGGCTCAATCGGCGGATCCTAGGGGTGGTTTGATTTGCGACTGAGGCTTTCCAGCCATATTATGTGGCAGATCTAGTTTTATGTGCAGGACCGAATTCCATGACACGTCGCTTGTTTGATACCCCCTCCCGGCGCCAATTTCTGGCCGGTTCCGCCGCGCTGGTGTCAGCGCCAGCCTTCGCCGAGGAAATGGCGGAAGACGCTGAGGTCGCTTATGATCCTTTGCGTCCGCCTCCAGAACCCGAACCACCTGTAAAGCGCAACATCTCATCCTTTCGGGCCAAAAACTGGCGCCCCTATTTTGACACCCTGCGCAACGGGGCGATCCTGGTCGATATCGACAGCCGCGCGCTGCATTACTGGTCCGAGGACGAATCGGTCTACCGGCTGTTCCCCTCATCTGTTCCCTTGTCGGATGATCTGACCCGGCGTGGCCGCACCAAGGTTGTTCGAAAGGTAGACGGGCCAAGCTGGGCACCGACTCCGAACATGCTTAAGCGTAACCCGGAATGGCCAAAGTTTATCCCGCCGGGTCCGGATAACCCTCTTGGGTCACACGCATTGTACCTCTCGTGGAAGTATTACCGTATCCACGGGACCCATGATACGCGCAAAATCGGGCGAAAATCCTCCAACGGCTGTATCGGGCTGTATAATGAACATATCGCCCAGCTGTTCGAGATGACCAAGGTAGGCACTCAAGTGTTGCTTATTTGACGACATTTCGGCGCCTGCGCTGCCAACTTCGGAAACAAGCATTTGCATTCCCGCAAGTTAGCTGTTTAGAAAAAAACACGAGATATGTCTTGGGTGCGTTGGGTATAGGTATGCCCGGCGCGAATTCTGGAGGTTAACATGAAAAAACTCGTTATCGCTGCTACTCTGACTGCTGCTGCTTCCACCGCTTCTGCCGGCAACCTGGCAGAGCCCGTCATCGAAGCACCGGTGATCGTTGAGCAGGCCGAAAGCTCGTCTTCCGGCATCCTGCTGCCGCTGCTGCTGCTGGTTCTGGTTGGCGCAGCTGTCGCAAGCAACTAATTGCTTCGTTAGAAAATTTAAAAAGGCGGTGGGTTTTCACCGCCTTTTTTATTTGCCTGTTTTTTGCCTGGGTGTCTTTGCGGCCCCTGTTAGGAGGCCGCAATCTCGTTCAGGATCAGATCCAGCGTCGCAACGATCATCTCCACGTCCTCGGCATCAATGGTCAGAGGCGGGCGGATCTTGAGGATATTGTCCTTGGGACCTTCGCTGCCGATCAGGATCCGGTGATCGCGCATCCGGTTCTTGATGTAGGAACAGACCTCGGTGGCCTCTGAGCCATCATCGCGGATCAGCTCCACCCCCAGGAATAGTCCCATCCCGCGCACATCGCCCACACTGGCGTGTTTCTCCTCCAACTGCAGCAGGCCCGCCATGAGCCGCGCGCCCATGGCTCTGGCGTTCTCCTGCAGCCCCTCATCATCGACGATGTCCAGCACCTCCTTGCCGATGCGGCACGAGAGGGTGGAGCCGCCGAAGGTCGAGAAGAACTCCGGACCCTTGGCGAAACTCTCGGCAATGGCGCGGGTGGTGACCAGCACCCCCAGGGGATGTCCGTTGCCGATGGGTTTGCCCATGACCACGATATCGGGCAGCGCGCCCTGGTGTTCGAAACCAAAGTAATAGTCACCAAGGCGCCCCAGCCCTGTCTGAACCTCGTCTGCAATGCAGACACCGCCCGCGGCGCGGATCTTTTCATAGACGGCTGGCAGGTACCCCTTGGGCGGGATGATCTGACCGCCGACCGAGGGGAAGGTCTCGGCGATGAAACCGGCCAGCCCGTGTCCCTTGTCCTTTAGACGGGCAATGGCCGGGTCCACCAGGTCTGCGAATTTCTGCGCGCGATCCGGGTCATCGCGTTTGAAACTGCCCCTGTAATCGTCTGCGACCTCGACGAGTTCGACCCAGTCTGATTGACCGATGCCGCCCTGTGCGTTGAACTTGTAGGCGGAGATGTCGATCACCCCGGTGGTATTGCCGTGATAGCCATGATCCGGCGTCACCATCCCCTTTGCCCCGGTATGGGCGCGGGCAAGGCGCAGGGCCAGCTCGTTCGCTTCGGTGCCCGAGTTGACGAAAAAGCAGACCTCGAAGGGGTCCGGTAGTTTCGACAGCACTTTTTCCGCGAAAGCCACCTGCGCGGGGTGAAGATAGCGGGTGTTGGAGTTCATCCGCTTCAGCTGATCCGCTGCCACCGCCTGAATGCGCGGATGTGCGTGGCCGACGTGGGGTACGTTGTTGTAGGCATCCAGATAGGGCCTGCCCCATTCGTCGAACAGATGATGCTTCCATCCGCGCAGCAGCATCACCGGATCCGAATAGGTCAGGCGCAGGTTTTCCCCGAAATGAGCGCGTCGCGCGTTCAGAATCTCACCCTTGTCGGCGGGTCGGTAGCAGGTCTTCTCGTCCGGCAGGTTCATCAGCGCCGCCGGGTTGGGGCAGATCGCGTGCCAGAGGTACATCTCGTCCGGATCCCCCACACCGGGCCAGTCGGCCTCGATCCCGTCGGTGGTCATGGCAAGCTGGAAATGCACATGCGGTGCCCAGCCGCCGTTCTGCGTCGGATCGCCTAGACGGCAGAAGGCTTCGCCCCTTTCCACGGTATCACCGGGTTTCAGGCGGTTGCAGCACTCCGGGTCCAGATGTCCATAGAGAGTATAGAAACTGTCGCCAGCCGGGGTTTCATGGCGCAGGATGATGGTGCCGCCATAATCGAGGTGATGTGCGCGGTTCTCGACGATGAAGACCTCGCCCGCCAGCGGCGCATATAGGGGCGCTCCTGCAGGGGCGAACCCATCCACGCCCAGATGCACCGTGCGACGATTGCTGGCCTTCCAGCGCCCCTTGCGGAAGGCGGGCGCGGTGTAGATCAGCCGGGGTTCGTTGTAATAGCCCAGCCAGATGCCGCTGCCGTATTCCTCGCCCACGCGTGCGGCTTCAGCGAGGGGCATGTCAAAGGGGTTCAGCGGCCAAGTGGAGTTTTCGACCGAAAGCGATCCCATTGGGGTCTCGCTCAGATCCGTGCCCATCAGCGGGGCGAAATTGCCGCGCTCCGCATCAAGCCACGCCAGAACCCGGTCAGCGCCGTCGACCACGGGCAGGCCGCAGGCGGCGCGCAGGCGGGCGTTGACCAGCTTGCTGTTCAGGTCATGGCCTTCCAGGAACCGCCAGGCAGGCGCCTGAGAGATGGTCACGTAAGGGTCATCCGGGTTTTCAGCGGACATCAGGGTGGAATTTACCACCGAGACTGCCAGCCGCATCCGAAGCAATGGCCAGACCATGTCCACCTCTGCCGGGGTCAGCGGATTGGCGGCGTGATAGCCCGCCACAAGGGCGGCAAGGGCGGCTTCGGGTTCGGGGTGGTCCAGCACGATATAGGCCGCCGCAATCGCCAGATCGCAGACACGCGGCGCGTTGCACATATCGCCAAGATCGATAAGGCCGGACACCCGGCGCGGCTCGCTCAGGTTGCCCGCGACGATGATGTTGTAGTCATTGGCATCATTGTGGATGGCCTGTGCTGGCAGCTGTGTCAGGGCCGGAAGCAGGTCGGAAAACTTGGCACTGATCTCTTCCAACAGGGAGCCGCGCGCCGGATCGGTGATGCAGTCCAGTTCATCTGCAATCCAACTTGCCTGCATGAGATTCCATTTGAAATCGCGTTCAAGACCTGAGTGCTGGAAATCCGCCAGGGCCTTGCCCATGCGGCCCAGAACCGCGCCCACCTCGTGGATGAGGGCCGCGCTTTTGGGGGCAGCCTTGGCATAGCAGCGACCGGGGAGTTCGTTGATCACCCAGACCAAGCGTTCGGCGCCTCTTTCGTCGGCGATGGACAGCATCGCAGCGCCATCGCTGCTGCGGATCACGCGGGGGCAGGGCAGGTCAGGTGCGGCATTGACGACATGTTCGAACGCTTTAACCTGCAGATCGACCAGCTCTTCCGGACATCCTGGACGCATTGCCTTGACGATATAGCCAGCGCCATCCGCCGTGCGCGCAAGGAAGTTCAGATCATACTCCCCATCAAGGCGCGTCAGCTCTGCCTCGATCCCCCAATGCGCCGCCAAGGCAGCTGCCCAATGTCTGTTCGTCATCAAATCCCCCGACAAGCTTATTCGTATATTGGATCCCTAGAGCAAAACGTGGAAGAGCAAAACACCCTGCCGGACCTGTGGAGGTGTGATGATATGAAAACTGTTCTGGGATGCGGGGCGCGTGTGGATGGCAGTGCACAAACCCGCCCCGGGGCATTCAGGTATCCAGTCTTTGAATAGTCCCATCAAACAATACTTTGATGGGCAGAAACTGACCGCATTCTTTGAAGCGATAGCTGTTTCTGTTCATGCCGCCAAGCAAAATTGGATAAGGTCTGGCATAGTGAAATGTGTAGGTCCATTTTTCGTTTCCAGCCTCGGTTCTTCTTATTAGACACGTCTTGAATGTGTAATAGTTGAACTCGTTGCCAAATCGTTCGAAGTAACGTTTTCCTTGTTCTGCACCAAGATCGACCTCGCTGAGGTGTTGGTCCAAGTAGTGGCCGACACGCTGGATGCGCTTGTCAGCCAGATGGGCAAAGAAGACGTCCAATCCCAAGGCAAGGATAACCAGGGCAATACATGTGAATGATATTTGTTTGGCACTCATGCCCTAGTGGTTTCCCCTAGTGTAAACATGACCTAAGCGAGGGCTCCGATTATCAAGAGGTAAACAAGCCAATGAAGGGCCATAAGTGGCAACATCAATTTGTCGCGAAAGCTACCTAAGTCATTCAAAAACTGAAGAACCCCTTTTCTATCAGGGTTTCGGAAGCGCCAAATCTTGTACAGAGATATGTTGACCGCCGCAGTCACAGCGATGACGGCAGCAACGGTGAAAATGCCGTGCGCCATCTTGTATTGTCCTCCGGTTCGATTGCTTAAGTGGTTGCACAGCCAGATCAGCCTGTCACGTTTGCATGCCCTGAGAGGGATTCTCCTTGAGCCTCGTAAACCGTGAACTCAATATAGTAGTCAGTCATTCCTTTTCTCCAAATGTATATACGTAAAATCCATCACACTCACTCACTTCTTTCATTTCAAGTCCCATGGGTGAATTTGGCGGTTGATGTCTAGCCTTATTGAAGTAGGTGCTGGGATAATTTACCCTATCCATATCATAGGGGCCTCTCAGGCCATTCTCCAAATCTTCATGTCGAGATTGAGTGAAGATGCGGACGACGAACTCACCATCCTTTGCATAAACCCCATTTGTTCTTCTTACATAGACGCTTGCAGGATAACAATTTCCCGACTTGGTGTGGGTTCTGATTTCGACATGTGATTTGCATATGCTCGTCACATCAATTTTTCTAGCAACTACGCAGGGGCCAGAAGTGGGATCAATTGGTTTGCCAAAAGTTTCGAGAATAATCAGTCTGTTCGATAAGGATTTGAATGCGTTGTGAACATTCTTTTGCTCAACTTCATTATCCCAAACCATAAAAAAAAAGTGCACCTTGTAGGCCAAAAAGACCGAAAGGCCAAGAAGCATAAGTGTCAGGATTTTTCTTGTTGGGGTTTTGCTATTCACGTTTTAATGGCCACAACTTCCTTTCGAAGGTCTGCTCAGCAGGACGGGCAAAGGGATATGCACGGCGAATCATGATCGCCGCCCGCAGTGTTTCTCCATTTCACAGCCTTAGTTCGCAGATCAATCCAAGGTAGACTTGTGTAAATTGCAAAGTCAACTTAGGGGCTGATCTGAGCGAGCCAGCCCTCACTCCAGCCAGCCTTTCAGGTTCTGTTCGATCACGCCTGCCAGCGCCGCGATGTGATCGGCGTCGTCGTTGAGGCAGGGGATATAAAGGAAGTCTTCCCCGCCTGCCTCTTCAAAGCTTTCCTTGATCTCCTCGTTGATCTCTTCCAGCGTTTCGATGCAGTCGGCGGAAAAGGCCGGGGCGATCACGGCGATGTTCTTTTTGCCTTCCTTGGCGAGCGTCGCGACATGGTCGACGGTATAAGGTTTCAGCCACTCCTCGGGGCCGAAAACCGACTGGAACGTCGTGGTGATCTCGGTGTCTTGCCAGCCAAGGCGTTCCTTCAACAGGCGCGTCGTTTTCTGGCACTGGCAGTGGTAGGGGTCGCCCTGCATCAGATAGCGTTTCGGCATCCCGTGGTAGGAGACGACAAGGATATCGGGGCGTTTCTCGGCCTTGGCGTAGGCCTCTTCGACAGAGCGGGCCAGCGCCTCGATATAGGGGGGCTCGTTGAAATAGGGGGCGATGGTGCGGGCGGCGGGCTGCCAGGTCTCTTCCATCAGGGCGCGGAAGAACTGGTCGTTCGCGGTGGCCGAGGTCGCACCGGCATATTGCGGGTAAAGCGGCACAAAGAGGATTTTCTGACAGCCGGCCGCCACCATCTCGCGGACCTTGGACTTGGTCGAGGGGTTGCCATAGCGCATGCAGAAATCGACCATTACCTGATCCCCGTAGCGATCCGTCAGGACCTTGGCCATTTCTGCGGTCTGGTCTTTGGTGATGGTCATCAGCGGGCTTTCGCCCTTGTCGTGGTTCCAAATGGATTTGTAAGCCTCGCCCGAGCTGAACGGGCGTTTGGTCAGGATGATGAGCTGCAGCAGCGGCTGCCACTTCCACGACGGATAGTCGATCACCCGTTTGTCCGACAGGAACTCGTTCAAGTAACGGCGCATGGGCCAGTAGCTGTAATCGTCCGGCGTGCCGAGGTTCGCCAACAGGATCCCCACTTTCTCCGGCATGACCTTGGGGTGGTCGGCGGGAGCGTGGACGGGGCATTTGGCGGTTGAGGTCGAATCCAGCATTTCGGAGTCCTGTGCGGTTGGCATCTTTAGTTGCGGTGGAACAGTAAAGGCATACGCGGGCAAAGACCAATCGGATCACATTTGCGCATCCAGAAGGTTCCCCTATCGTCTGGGTCAGTCGGGCTATTCCGGCAGCTTCGTCTCGGGCACCTTCAGAGCATCGGCAAGGCGCATCTGCGCCGAACCGGGGCGCAGCGGTTTCTGCTGGCTTTCGGATGGGGACCAGCCGGTGAGGCAGATTAGTTCGAAACTGGCAGGCAAGCGGCCCTCTTCGGTTGCAAAGTGATCGCGATAGATCTCTTCGGCGCGGGTGAACAGGCGCCGCGGGACAGGGCGCCGCAGGCGGCTTTCCAGTGCGTTGGCCTCGCCCATCGCGCGCAACTCGTGCATCAGGTGGATCAGGTCGCGGTATTCGGCCGTCAGGGGCACCACATCGGCAACCGGCAGTGCGAACCCGGCGCGTTGCAAAAGGGCGCCCAGATCGCGCACTTCACCCATCGGGGCGATTCGCGGAGACAAGCCGCCCAGCACCTCGGATTCAGCCCCGGCGAGGGCGACACGCAACTCTTGCAGGGTCTGTCCTCCCAGCAGAACGGTTAGCAGCAGCCCGTCTTCTTTGAGAGCGCGGCGACATTGGATCAACTGTCCCACAGGATCGTTTGCCCAGTGTAAGCCCATGGAATGTATCACGAGATCATGAGCGCCGGGCTCCAGATCCAGAACGTCATCGTCAGGAACCAGCTTGGCGCCCGCCAACGATCCGGTCAGACCGGCATCCCACACTTCCGCAAAAGGAGTCACCACGGCTGGGGCGGTAAAGGTTCTGTTAACCAAGAGGAGTCGATCCTCGACCTCGTTCCTGGCCATCTCGTGCAGGAACAGAGCCTTTAGCTGCCGCCGGGCTCTATTCGCGACCAGTGCTTTCCTGTCAAACAGCTTTGGCTGTGCTGTGGGAGTGTGCGTCATGGGGAGCTATTTATATGCTACACGCCCGGTTTCAAACCGCTGTTTCAATGATCTATCCACCGCAATGCCTGGGCTGCGGGGGGCTGGTCAATCAGGAGCCGGGTCTGTGTGGCCTCTGCTGGCGGGAAGCTGAGTTCATTTCGGGCACGGTCTGCGATGGGTGCGGGGTGCCACTGCCGGGAGACTACGATGGGTTTCGTGTTGAATGCGATGATTGCCTTTCAAGTCCGCGCCCGTGGAGCCAGGGCCGGGCGGCGCTGATCTATGAGGGGAAGGCCCGGCAACTGGTGTTGGCGTTGAAGCACGGAGACCGGCTGGATATCGCCACCCACGCGGCAGCCTGGATGGAGCGCGCCGCTTTGTCCTTGTTGCGGGACAATCCCCTGATCTGTCCGGTGCCCCTGCATTGGAGCCGTTTTTTGAAACGGCGGTATAACCAATCGGCCCTGCTGGCCGAGGCATTGGCAAGGCGGGCCGGGCTTGACTATTGGCCCGATCTTCTGCGGCGCGCCCGCAAGACGCCCTCGCTGGATGGACGCTCGCGGGCCGAGCGGTTCGGGCTTTTGGCGGAGGCGATACACCTACCTGTGCGCCACGAGGCCCTGATCAGGGGGCGTGCCATCTTGCTGATAGACGATGTGATGACTTCGGGCGCGACGCTTTCGGCCTGCGCGGATGCCTGCCTCAAGGCCGGGGCATCGGAGGTGCGGGTGGCGGTGCTAGCACGGGTGCAGCGCGCGTATCGTGAGCCTGATTGGCAGAAAGCGGGTGCATGAGAGGGATGTCCGAACCGTTTTGGATGCGCTTCGAGATACAAAACACAGCGTCGGACACGGCACTGTTGGTACCGCGCCCGGTAGGGACCAATACCGAAAGGATCACTTGCGCAGAGGCAGCCGTCCCTCAAGCTGGTCGGTAATGGGGATGAACTCCTCGTTGTCGCCGGGAGGCAGGCGGAAGGGGCCATTTGCCCAGTCCGCAGCTTTCCAGGCGTCCTTCGCCTCTTCGATACGGTCTTTTGAAGAAGAGACGAAATTCCACCAGATATAGCGGCCTTCATTCATTGTTGCGCCGCCAAGCGCCATCAACCGGGCCCCTTCCGGACCGGCCTTTACCGATATCCGGTCACCGGGGCGGAACACCATCATGCGGCCTGCCTCAAATGTATCGCCCGCGACCTCGATGCTGCCTTGGGTCACATACAGACCGCGGTCCTCATGGTTGTCTGGCAGGGGAAACCCCGCTCCCGGCTCCAGCACCACATCAAGGTAAAAGGTTTCCGACTGCATAATCACGGGGCTGCGTTCCCCATAGGCATCGCCCAGGATCAGCCGCGCGGTTGCGCCTTCGCTCTGGATAACTGGCAGGGCGGCTTCCTTGTGGTGCTCGAAATCGGGCGCCATCTCTTCCTTGTCTTCGGGCAGGGCGATCCAGGTCTGAATGCCGAACAGCTTGTGACGTGTGGCGCGGGTCTCCTCGGAGGTGCGCTCCGAGTGGGTGACCCCGCGGCCTGCCACCATCCAGTTGACCTCGCCGGGATAAATCATCTGATGGGTGCCGATGCTGTCGCGATGCTCGAACTCTCCCTGATAAAGATAGGTCACGGTGCCCAGCCCGATATGCGGGTGGGGGCGCACGTCGATACCGCCATCGGTGATGAACTCAGCCGGTCCCATCTGGTCGAAAAAGATAAAGGGGCCGACCATCTGGCGTTTGGGCGAGGGCAGGGCGCGCCGCACCTCAAAGCCGCCAAGATCGCGGGCCCGTGGAATGATCAGTGTCTCAAGCGCGCTGCATTCCGCATCAGGGCAGTTTGGATCTTGCGTTGGGTTCCAGCTTATTCGGGTTCTCCGGGAATTGCTGTGGGGATCAGGTCATCCATATCCATCGCTTAAGCGTAGAGCAGTTGCCGAGCCTGTCGAGCGGGCTCTTGGCAATACGTTTTTTCCGCAAAGGCAGGCAAAATCTCAACTGAATACGTCGGCCGTGTCATCCTTGTGGCGTGCGATTTAAGCGCCAAAGAACGGGCGCAGGGGTATCATCTTTTGACCCGCGTCCCGTGCATCGGTGATGATCCGCTCTGCCAGCGCTGCGGCAACGCTCAGGCCGGGTATGTACGCGACATAGCAAACTTTGCTGTCGGTGTCTTCGCAGGTGATGGTCAGATCGGTGACATCGCAATCCTGTCTCGAGTGCGGGTTCCCTTTTCGTGGTCAGGCCCCGCTCTCCGGGCGCAATGGACAGTCGGGGCCGACCCGTCAGTTGGTAACCGTATCGATGGCATCAAGATGAGCATCGATCGGCGGCTCGACAAAGCTGAAGGGCACTCCGGAAAACTCTTTGTTAACAAAATCCCATCCAGCTTTTATGGCTTTCTCAGGGTTTCTGAATCCGGCTTTTCTTGTATTGGAGAATTGCCCGCTCGCCGTGATTTCGCCCTGCGGAACGAAGACAACGCGGTCCTGGCCATTGGCGTCTGTGATCGTGATGCGGGTTACATAGGCATCGAAAGGTTCGCGTTCTGAAGGGTCAATACTCGATACGATGGTCACGTGGCGGGTCAGAGCCTCGACAGTGACGGAAAAGGTCTCGCCATTTGCTGTTTCGATCTGGCGGGTTTCACTGGCAGCGGTGCCGGTGATCGGGCCGCTGTAGGTCGTACATGCCGCCATCCCAAGCACCAGAAGCAGCAGGAATGGACGGGTCAGGCGGGTCAGAAAAGATTGTGTCATAAGTCGCATCCTTTTGAGGGACGTCATCAGAAGCGGCGCATCAGGTTGATCTGCAAGCGCTGGTGGGTGTCTTCGGCACCGATGCCCTCCATCCAGTTCAGGGCAATCGCCGTGTCCTGGTTGAAGCGGTAGGTCGCACCGATCTTGCCGCGGGTCAGGCCGCGATCACCCGTGATCGTGATCACGTTGTTGGCGCTGGCACGGTGGATTCCAGCCTTCAGCACCAGATCGGGTGTGGCCACGTATCCAACTGTCAGCGATCCATCATAGCGGACCGATGTGGATGAGTTGCTGATGCCTGGGGTGTCATATTCGCTTTTGCTGACGGCACCGGAGACCGCCCCGGTTAGGAAAACCTGCTCCGAAAGGGGTATTGTCTGGCTGAAGCGGAGCGAGCCCGTCAGCGTGTCGCCGTCGCCGCGCGTCGTAGTTCCGCCCGAGGTGTATTCCTCACCGATGTCGCCGTAGATCAATGATGCTCCGATCTCGCGGCCCGATCCCAGACTGTAGGTCATGCCGACGCCGACAAGCGGATTGTCCGTTTCCTGCCGATCTGCCGGGGTCGGCGGGAAAATGCCTTCGGTGCGGCTTTGGCCGATATAGCCCGTGAATGCCATCTGCGTGGTCCGCTGATAGGTGTAGCTGATGATGGCCGTATCAGCGTTGCGTTCGGTTCCCGCGTCCTCGCGCTGCAGGTTCGTGTAGCTGAAGGCCAATAGCCGCTCGCCGGGCTGCAGCGACTGGGCCTTGGCATCGGTGAAAATGGTGGAAAACAGAACTGCGCCACAGACGGCTACCACAGAGCGCGACAATTGTCGTTTTTTTTGGTAATCATGGTCTCTCCCAAATTTCCGCGAGCCTGCGTACTCGGCAGTTACAGGTCAACGCGTTCTCAGGGATCGGGGGCTGACTGTGTCTTTTCAACAATCAGGAATAGAAGAAAAGAACGGCGGCATCACCATGTGCGGCCTGGCTCCACCGATTCTTCCAAATGCCAAGACCAGCGGAGCGCTGGGCTGGGTGTCTTGTGTAAGGATTTCAGCGGCCTCCGCTATGGGTCAGCGAGGCTCACCATCCTGTTCAAGTGAATAGGCGGGCAGAGCCTGAACCGCTTCTTTCAGGGCCTCGCCCCAACCCTGCGAGAGGGCATCGAAATAGGGATCACCCACCTCAATCCGCCGCTGCGCACCGATCTTGAGACTGTCCTTGCGATAAACGTGGAGATCGAGAGGTAGGCCGACCGACAGATTTGCCTTCAGGGTTGAGTCAAAGCTCAGCATCGTGATCTTGATTGCATCCTCAAAACTCACCTCCGGGTCAAAGGCGCGCACGATGATGGGCTTGCCATATTTTGTCTCGCCGATTTGGAAAAAGGGTGTCTCCTCGCCGGCCTCGACGAAATTGCCTTCGGGATAGATCATGAACAGGCGCGGCTCGCCGCCCTTGACCTGTCCGCCTACGATGAGACTGGCCGAGAATTGCGCCTCGGCGCGGGGGCCATCCTGACCAGCTTGATCCCGGATCACTTCGCGCAGGGTCTCCCCGACCAGTTTGGCCACCTGATACATCGAAGAGGCCTGCAGGATCGAAGGCATGCCCCGCTCTTCGGCCGGCAGGGTGCGTTCGTTCAAGAGGCTGATCACCGCCTGGGTGGTGCCAAGGTTGCCGGCGGTCATGATGGTGATGCAGCGTTCGCCCTCGGCTTCCCAGTGGAACATCTTGCGAAAGACGCTGATGCTGTCGACACCCGCATTGGTCCGGGTGTCGGACATGAAGACCAACCCGCGTTTCAATTTCAGACCAACACAATATGTCATGGCGACGCTCCGCTCTTGTTGCGGACCTGTTATTGCTCTTGCACGGCCACGTCCACCGACAAGGTTTCACTGCCCGCGCCAAACCTGAGCCCCGAAATGGGCGCGGCTTCACGATAATCAAGTCCCGTTGCAACGCGAATATAGCGAGCATCTGGTGATATTCCGTTAGCAACGTCGAAGCCGACCCAGCCAAAGCCATCGATATGGGCTTCGGCCCAGGCATGGGTGGCGTCCTGCTGTTCGCGGTCCTCCATCATCAGGTAGCCCGAGACATAGCGCGCCGGGTAATCCATTGCCCGCGCCGCCGCGATAAAGATATGCGCATGGTCCTGGCAGACGCCGTAGCCGTGTTCGATCGCCTCATCGGCCGAAGTGGCCGCATGGGTTTCGCCAGTCGCATAAGGCACCGCCTCTAAGATGCGCGCCGACAGATCGTGCAAAAGCGTGATGTCGTTGTCATGGGCATCCCGCAGTCCCTTGGTCAGGCGCCGCACGTTGGCACTTGCGCGGGTCAGATCGGTCGAGCGTTTGAACAGCCACAATGGCAGAAAACCGCGGTGCTTGCCGACAATGCCGTGCTGATCCTCGGTCTCGATCTCGCCAAAACAGCGCACGTGGATTTCAAGCGCTCCGGGCGCAAATGAGATCAGGGACACCCGATTGGCGTTCTGGTCCTCAAACTCGGTCTCGATCCGGCCGCCCTCGATCTGCGTTGACCAGCTTTCCACCTTCTGACCCACCCGGCTTTTGGGGGTTAGTCGCAGTTGTTGCAGACCATAGCGCGTGGGGTGATCAAATTTGTATCGGCTGGAATGTTCGATCTTAAGTCGCATTTGTCACTCCGTGAACCTGTAGTCGGCCTCAATTTCGGCCCCAAGGCGCGCGATATTCGCCAAAAATTCCGTCAGGAATTCGTGCAAGCCCTCTTCAAAGACCTCTTCGACGCTGCTGGTGCTCAGACAACGATGCAGCTTTTCCACCGTTTCATGGCAGGAGTGCTGTTCAAGGTATTCGTTCTCCAACATCGTTAGATTGCTGCGGATCTTGTTCACTGAAGAGCGCAGGCTTCGGGGCATTCTAGGGTCGAAGATCAGGAAATCCGCAATCCCCATGGGGGTTGCCTTCCCCTGATTGAGCCAGCTGTAAGACCGTACCCCCGACACCGAGCGCAGGATCGTCTCCCACTGCACATTGTCGAGAGAGGACCCGACCTGCGTGACCGAGGGCAAAAGCACGTAGTATTTCACATCCAGAATGCGGGCGGTGTTGTCGGCCCGCTCAAGAAAGGTACCAAGGCGGCAAAAATCGAAGACGTCATTGCGCAGCATCGAGCCATGCAGCGCACCGCGTACCAGTCCTGAGTGCTGCCGGATCTGTGCCAGAACATCCGGCAGGTCCCGTTCGGCAACCGGGCGTGCAAGCCGTTTCTTCAGGGTGATATAGGCGTCATTGACCGCCTCCCAGACTTCCTGCGTGATGGCCGTGCGCACTGTGCGCGCATTCTGGCGGGCCTGCGCATAAGAGGACATCACCGAAGAAGGGTTCTGCGGATCACGCAGCAAAAAGTCGATCACCTTTGATTGCACCACCTCGCCGTGAGCCTCCCGGTAGGCCTGCTCAGCGGCGGCGGTTTTCAGAACGCTTGTCCATTCCTCGCTGCCCGGCCGTGTCAGGGCAATGCGAAAGCCTGCCTCGATCAGCCGTGCCGTGTTTTCGCTGCGCTCCAGATAGCGGAACATCCAGAACACGCCTCCTGCGGTTTTTCCCAGCATCAGTCGTCCTCCAACACCCAGGTGTCCTTGGTGCCGCCTCCCTGGCTGGAGTTGACCACAAGGCTGCCCTTTTTCAGCGCCACACGGGTCAGGCCGCCTGGTGTAATATTGATGCCCTGCGGACTGAACAGAGCAAAGGGTCGAAGATCCACATGGCGCGGTGCAAGGCCAGCCTTTGTCAGGATCGGCACTGTCGACAGCGCCAGCGTCGGCTGGGCGATATAGCCTGCGGGTTTCGCTTCCAGTTTCTTGCGGAAGGCCGCCAGTTCCTTTTTCGAGGCCGCAGGGCCGACGAGCATCCCGTAACCGCCAGATCCATGCACTTCCTTCACGACAAGGTCGGCAAGGTTGTCCAGAACGTAGGCGAGCGAGTCCGGCTCAGAGCATCGCCATGTCGGAACATTTTGCAAGATCGCTTTCTCACCTGTATAAAACTCAACAATATCAGGCATGTAGCTGTAGATCGCCTTGTCATCAGCGATGCCGGTGCCGGGCGCATTGGCAATGGTTATGCGACCCGCGCGGTAAACGTCGAAAATACCGGGCACCCCAAGTAGACTGTCCGGCTTGAAGTTCAGCGGATCAAGGAAATCATCGTCCACCCGCCGGTAAACAACATCAATTGGCTTGTAGCCGCGCGTGGTGCGCATGGCGATACGTCCGTCGACGATCTTCAGATCCGTTCCCTCGACCAACTCGACGCCCATATGGTCGGCAAGGAAGGCATGTTCGAAATAGGCCGAGTTGTGAATGCCCGGCGTCAGCACCGCAACGGTCCGATCAGGGCTGGGGTCGGGCGGCATGCAATTGGCAAGAGAGTTCAAAAGCGAGGCTGGATAATCCGAAACGCGCCGCACTTTGACTTTGCTGAACAGTTCAGGGAACATCTGCAACATGGTTTCGCGGTTTTCGAGCATGTAGGACACGCCAGACGGTGTGCGGGCATTGTCCTCAAGCACGAAAAACTCATCGTCTCCAGTGCGCACCATGTCGATGCCAACGATATGCGTGTAAATTCCGCCGGGCGGCTGGACCCCTACCATCATCGGCAGAAACGCTTCGTTTCGGGCAATCAGGTCGACCGGAACACGGCCCGCGCGCAGGATTTCCTGCCGGTGATAGATGTCGTGCAAAAACGCGTTGATTGCCCGAACCCGCTGTTCGATCCCTCTGACAAGACGGCTCCATTCCTTTGCGGAGATGATCCGCGGGATGATGTCGAAGGGGATCAGCCGTTCTTCGGCATCCGCTTCCCCGTAAACATTGAAGGTAATGCCGGTGCGGCGAAAGAAGTCTTCGGCCTCGCGAGCTTCCTTGATCAGGTCTTTGGGGTTTTCGCGGCTGAACCAGTCAGCGTATTGCGCATAAGGGGCACGTGCTGTGTCCCCATTGCCGTACATCTCATCAAAGAAAATAGGTGCTTTTTCTGTCATGGCATCTCCCGATGAGGTCACGCTAGCAGCCAGCACAGATAAGGGCCAATTGCAGGCGGATCTTAGCTTGGACATTTCAGATTTTTGCACAAATATTGGGCATAGAAGTGCTTGGGACGCTGTGTCGAAAGCCGTGCAAGAGGGCCTATACAGTTGCAAAGGTTCGACAAACGGGGATGATTGCCCCACGATAGGAGTAGCACTTTTATCGGCAGAATGGGGAACTATCCGCATGAAAACCCGCAAATTGGGCGTCAACGGCCCCGAGATCGGCTGTATCGGCTACGGGGCGATGTCCTTTTCGGACATGTACGGCCCCACGAACGAGACTGAAAGCCACGCGATCCTGAACCGGTGCCGCGATCTGGGTGTCACCCATCTGGATACGGCAAATGTCTATGGCATGGGCAAATCCGAAAGCGCTATTGGCACCTATCTCAGGGCCAATCCCGGTGCACGAGATGCGTTTGTCATCGCCACCAAGGCCACGATCACGAAAGACGCCGATGGCAACCGCTGCTTTGACAACTCCGCCGAACACCTTGAGGCAGAACTGGATCAATCCCTCCAGCGCCTTGGCGTGGACTGTGTCGATCTGTTCTACGCGCACCGCCGCGATCCCCGTCTTACGCCAGAAGAAACTGCCGAAAATCTGGGCCGGTTGGTCAAGAAGGGAAAGACCCGCGCGATTGGCCTATCCGAAGTGGCGCCATCTACTCTGAGGCGCGCGATGAAGGTTCACCCCATTGCTGCGGTTCAATCGGAGTATTCGCTTTCAACGCGTTTCCCTGAGCTTGGCCTTGTGCAGGCCTGCGCCGAACTGGGGGTGGCGATGGTTGCGTTTTCACCTGTGGGGCGGTCCTTGCTGACGGACAATCCGATCCCTAAGAAGCGGATTCCGAACCTGCCCTTCCTGGCTGGTAATCCTCGGTTTATGGAACCGAATCTTTCAGAGAATTTGGCGATAACAGATGGGTTCCGTCAGCTTGCCGCCGAGATGGGCACCTCGGCGGCGGCGCTGGCCAATGCATGGCTTCTGAGCCGCGGCGAGCATGTAATTCCGATCCCAGGAACTCGCAGCATTGATCACCTCAATGAGTGCATGGCGGGCGCTGATCTTGTGCTGTCCGAAGCGGATCTGGCCCGGATTGATGCGATTCTTCCGGTGGGCTGGGCTCATGGCGACCGGTATTCAGACGCGCAATGGATCGGGCCAGAGCGCTATTGCTGAGCCGACTTTGTCCTGTTCAGCCTGAGGCGGGGCCGACGGACCTTGTCGGCGCGCAGCCTTTGAAAGGGTCAGGAACGCCAGCTGAGCAGGCGGCGCTCGACCAGACCAATGGCTCCAGAGGTCAGAACACCAAGCAGGGACAGGATGACCACTCCGGCAAATAGCCGCTCCAGATCATAGAGCGAGCCTGCCTCAAGGATATAGGCCCCGATCCCGTATTGCGCGCCCAGCATCTCGGCTGCAACCAGCAGGATAATGGCAATGGCGAGGCTGATGCGCAGTCCCGACAGGATTCCGGGCATCGCGCCTGGTAATACGATTTTGCGCACGATGGATAGCCAGCTGAGGCCAAAGCTCTGTCCCATACGGATCAATGAGCGATCAACATTGTCCACCGCCCCATAGGTGGCAACCACCGTCGGCGTGAAGGTTCCAAATGCGATCAGAGCATATTTTGAACCTTCGTCGATGCCAAACCAGATCACAAACAGCGGCAAAAGTGCGATTTTCGGGATCGGAAAGATGGCTGCGACCAATGGAACAAGGCCTGAGCGGACGTATGAGAAAAGCCCGATCAGCACCCCCACGCAGATCCCGATGCCTGCTCCGATGGAGGCTCCGACGGCAAGCCGGGTCAGCGATGGAGCAAGATGCTGGAACAGCATGCCCGACTGCCAAAGCTCTCCAAAAGTGGCCAGCACATCCGAGGGTTTGGGCAGGGTAAGCGCCGAGATAAAACCCGTGCGCGTGCCCCATTCCACGATTGCGACCAGCACCACAAAAACCGCAACGCCCACCCATTTCTGAGGCCGCGGGGCAAAGCCTGCGCCGCGAAAGCGGATTTCTACTGGGTCTTGGGGGGGCGCCGTGCCTTGTGCCAGATCAGACATGTAACAGCTCCTCGTCTGCGGCGCGGGCCTCGTCGCGCATCAGATCCCAAAGATGCTTTTGCACCTCTTCAAGATCAGGGTCCGCATAGCCGCGCTCGGCCAGCGGTTTGTCGATTTTCACCACCTCGCGAATGCGGCCCGGGCGCCGGGACAGGACGACTATGCGATGGCCAAGCCGCACCGCTTCGGCCAGGTTGTGAGTCACGTAGACAGCGGTAAAAGGGGCCCGTGTCCAGAGGGTGATCAGATCGTCCATCAACAGCTCTCGGGTCTGACTATCAAGAGCTGACAGCGGCTCGTCCATCAGCATCACCGCCGGGTTCACCGCAAGGGCGCGGGCGATGGCAACCCGCTGTTTCATACCACCCGACAGCTGTTTCGGCAGCGCCTTCGCAAAATCGGTGAGCTTGGTGCGACCCAGAACGTCCTGGATGATGTCCTTCGCGGCTTTGCCCTTAATGCCATGATCCTCCAGCACCAAAGAGATATTCCCTTCGACACTGCGCCAGGGCAGCAGGGCGAAGTCTTGAAAGACATAGGTCAGTGGATTGAGGCAGCCCTCGTGCGGCGTGCCGATTTGCAGCACACGCCCCGCCTCGGGCTTTTCAAGGCCGCCCATGAACCGAAGAAGGGTGGATTTGCCGCAGCCCGACGGACCAACAAGGCAGACGATCTGCCCGGAAGGTACGTCCAGCGAGATGTCACGCAGCACCTCTGTGCTGCCATAGCGATGGCTGACCCCGTCCAGTCGAATATCCATGGATCCTGGCCCTTGATCAATACGCGGGGCAAGCCGTGTGCTGCCCCGCGATGGTTTCTGTTGCCTCAGGCGCCGATGGTGTCGACGTAAGAGGTGTCAAGGAAGGTGTCGAGCGTGATGGCGCTGTCTACCAGCCCCGCCGATTGCATCCACTCCAGTTGGTCGCGCACCGAAGCGACATTGATCGCCGCGCCTTCATTGATGCGCATGGCGCCATTGATGATCGAAGGCGCCGCTTTTTCCAGCGGTCGGTCGGTGTAGACGTATTTGTGGATCAGCTGCACCATCTCGTCGATCGCCGCATCACCCTGGGACTTTTCAACCATGGTGGCGTTGAAGTCGCTGACGCCACGGGTAAAGCCCGAAAGGAAGGTCTCGACCAGCGCGCGGTCGCTGGATGCGTTCTGCGCCGAGGTGAAGACGGTTGTCACCTGATAATCCGGCAGGTAATCGGCCACGTCTCCGATAATATGAACTGCACCCGAACCGGCCAAAGCCTTGGCGATATGCGGCACGATGGACCAGGCATCGATCTGTCCGGATTTGAGGGCGCCGATGATCGCACCGACCTTTTGCAGTGGCACGAACTTGAGATCTTCTACCCCATGTGCGGCGGCGATCTTCGATCCCATGTAGTGGAAGGACGACCCGGCTGTTGTCATGCCAAAGCGTTTGCCACCCAGCGCCTCTGGGCTGGTCAGGCCGGCCTGGAACGCGGCGTCCGAGGCTAGGATCTTTTGACCGTCGATACCGGCCTCTTCGGACAGGGCGCCGCCGATCACCTTGACCGCGCCTTTCTGCGCGAGGCTGAGCAGCCCGCCGGAAATCGCAGTCACGCCGAAATCCACGTCTCCGCTGGCAATGGCAACCGCCATCGGCTGTGCCGCCTGGAAAAACTTCAGCTCAACATCCAGCCCGGCTTTGGCAAAGTAGTTGCGCTCCACGGCGATGAAACTGCCAGAGTGGCTGGTGAGGCTCAGCGCGCCAACCACGGCTTTGCTGTTCTTGGCGATAGCCGGGGCGGCAAGGCCGGTTGCCGCTGCTGCGCCCAGCAGGCCAATGGCCTGACGTCTGTTGAATGGTGTCATTGTGGTGCTCCTCCCTAAATAGCAACCTGTGGTTCAAATCCCCTGTCGCGCCTACGTCATCTCGGCGCGGATATCATCTTCGAGCATGGCCAGGGCCGTAGCTTCATCCCTCGCGACAATGGCATTCTTCAAGGCCACCCGCCGCCTGCTACGTTCTGCAAAATCGATCCGCCCTTCACGCAAAAGAGCCAGGCGAAACCGGCGCGATTGATCGAAGTGGCGACCGATGGTGTCGAGCATGCGTGGGCTGTCGCAGGCACCCAGCACAGCAAAGGAAAAGGCGCGGCAGGTCTCGTCCCATTCCAGCGCGGTGACATCGTCGGGGCTGCTTTGAACCGCGTGATCCGCTCGGTCCAGACGGTGCGCGGCGGCCATCACCGAGGCCTCCCAGTCCACATCGCCATGCTGCAATGCGCGCGACAGGGCCAGCGCTTCGAGGCTGAGGCGCATCAGCAGAATATCGTTGCGGTCCTGATCGGTGGCCGAGGTGACGCGAAATCCGCGCTGGGCGGTAGCCTCAACCATGCCTTCGACGGTGAGCATCCGCAGCGTTTCACGCATCGAGTGGTTCGACCCACCATAGCGCTGTCGCAACTGCTCGATCTTGAGTTTCTGATCCGGGGCCAGGACACCAAAGGAAATGTCGCGCCGCAGGGCGGACGCCAGCATTTCGACGACGGTGTCGTCCTCACGATATCTCCCCCCAAAGATCAAAACTATCCACCAGTCTACAAAACGTTGGAGATTTTGCTAGGTGCTGGAGGATCGTGAGTCAAGCGCCTCACTGTGGAATAATCGATGGTCACCCTTTGGCACCCAAGGGATACCAATCGCCCCTGCGTGATCCACGCGATCCTGTTGCGCCGGAACGGATACTCCGGTTTGCGGGAAGATCACGACAGAAGGAAGCTTTCGTGGGCCTTGAGCGCAAGTCGTGCCGCAGGGCCGTGGCCGTCCATCGCAGCCATCAGTTCCAGAACTTCGGCGCGGGTGGCCGCATCGAAGCTCTCCAGCGTTTCTGCGCCCGGGTGATAGCTTTCGCTGAGGAAACCGTCGCAGGTAACGATTTCGTGCTGATCAAACAACAGATGTACATAGGTTACCGGACGGCCATGGGCATCACGCCGGATGGTTCGATCATTCAACAGGTGTTTGGCCTTTACCAGCACTTCGCTTTGACCAAATAGAAGCTCAGCTAGTTCGGATTGCAGCAGAACGCGGTGATTTGGTGAGACGGAGATCGGGCCGTGCCTACCGATGGCATTGGCGGCAAAGGTAACCGGAGCATTGCGTCCTTCAGCCCGGCGGCGACAGCGTCCGATCCAGCGCAAGGGCTGCGGGCCATGATCACGGGTAACAACTAGATCGCCGATCTGCAGGTGCTCGACCGCGACGTTGCCTCGCTTGGTTTGGATGAGCGTTCCAGCCACAAAACAAGGTGGCGCCTTGACCTGTTTTGTGACTGTGACGGACCCGACATCGGAAAGCCCGGCCCCATCGTCCACCGTGTAGGAAAATGAGTTGGTTTCATTCACCGAGCTGGCATTGGTGATCGACAGGGTTCCATTTCCGTTCAGAGTCACGATCTCGCCGCTGGGCAGGGTTACCGTCCCACCGGGCGCAACCTTTTGGCCGTTGATCTGAGTGATTCTCAGCTCAGTGCCGTCGCGGTGCTGGTCGTTGTCCAGGATATTGAGCTGCTCAGAGCCATCGCCCGATACCGTTAGTACGTCATCCACAGCATCCAGGGTGTCTTTGAACGGGCCTGTCAGCGTATCGATATCAGAATTCCAGTCCAGCCGACCCAAAAGCCCGCCTTCGGGCAGGCCGGAAAAATCGACTGTCATCACCGTGTAGAGATCGCCGACTGGGGCGCTGCCGGAAAGATTCACGATCCCCGAATATGTCGTCGTGATAACGCCGATAGTCTCTTCATAATCCGGCCCCAGCTTGAACGGAAAGCCGTTGAGCGAGCCTGGGGTGGAAGGATCACTTGGATCGTCTCCCATGGACGTGGTTGTATCGAAGACCGAATTGGCCGGCGACAGATCTATGCTGAGCGATGCTAGCGTTTTTGTCGTTGTCAGCTCGTGCCAGCTGTAGCCAAAGAACATGTCGATGTCTCTGCCGCTGGCCCCACCGGTCGTATAGGGATCAAGTGCCTTCCAGGTCAGCGTTTCGGTGCTGCCATCGGCATAGGTTGCCGTGATCTGGGCGCCGTCGAGGTCGACACCTCGTGACGATGTATCCGAGCGAACCCCATGATCGGTTTCGCGCGGCGTGCCATCCATCCGTATAATATCAATGCGGGCCATCGGCCTCGGCCTTTTGCAAATGGAGCGCGCGACGGTGACAGCCGCATCGGTCTTGCGGCTCGCTTCTGCGGGTCTGAACAGCGTTTCGAACTGGTGACGCGGTGATCCTGCTTCGTTCAGTCATCACGGGTAGGCGGGCAAAATGGCAAAATAAGAGCCTCTTTGGGGCATTTCCGACCGGATTTGCCTCAAGTGTCGAAGTCTTCGGACATCAGCTCTTGTCGCGGTTCGCCACTTGCTCGCCTTTGTTGATCCGGCACATGATCTCCGAGAGGCGGGTCCAGCTTTGCAGAGTGACGGGCAGGGCAAGAGCGCTTTCGACGTATTCCCAGGAATAGCTGATCACGGAAAACAGGATGCCTGCCGTGACGTCCGGAAGGGCTGTCGCAATGCGCAGATTAAACAGTATCATCCCCAGAAGGATTACGAAAATTCCACCATAGAGCAGTGCCTCGCTGTCCGACAGGCGCACCTCAAGACGGCGCAGACGCAGAAAATGGGCAGTCATGGCGCGCAGTTTGCGACGTTCCAGCAAGGCGACCTGCTGCTCGCTGCGCTGGTTGATGGCGGAATTGAGAGCATAGAACCTGCGGTGAAACAGGGCGTATAGGCCGATCATGGTGAGCGTCGCGCCCCCGGCCACCAGCGCCAGATGCGGTGAGAAGAATGACAGCACCAATACCGATATGACCAGTTGCACCCCGGCGGCGATGGCCTCGGGCAGGGTATCCTCAAGGAAGTCGACCAACTCGCGCCCCATGGCGATGCGCGCATTCAGGGTTGAGACCTTCTGGCCTGTCGCCCGCTGCACCTGTGCCTTTCCAAGCTCCACTCGCATCGTGCCATAGATCCGTGTGTCATAGGCCCGCCGGGCCACCGAGATTGCTATGAGCAACCCCATGATCCCGGCCAGTTGCCAGAATGCAGCGCGGCCTCCAGCCAGGAGATCATCAATGGCCAGTCCGATGAACAGGGGGATCAGCGCCAAAAGCGCGGTTTCCCCAAGAACCATGCCCCAGGTCACAAAGATCCGAAGCCGGAACACCCGAAAGAGGCTGCCAACGGTTAGGGGAGTGTCGTTCAGCATGCGCCTACACGTCGTGGTGGAAGGGCTTTGACAGGCGTGCGAAACAGCGCGATCACATCCTCGGTGATGGCAATCAGAACCGGCAGAAGGATTAGCATCAGCGCGGTTCCGAACAGCTCTCCAAAGGCGAGCGAGATCGCCGCCGGGATCAGGTATTGCGCCTGTTCTGAGGTCTCGGTCAGCAGGGGAAGAAGGCCGATCACCGTGGTGGCTGTGGTCAGGAAGATCGCTTGGAAGCGCCCGATCCCGGCCTTATGCAGAGCCTTGGTCACGCTGTCGCCCTCGTCGCGGGCCTGATTGTAGCGGGTGATCATCACCAGGCTGTCATTGACCACCACCCCGGTGAGCGCGAGCATCCCAAAGAACGAGAACAGCGACAGCGACACCCCCATGATGAGATGCCCCATCGCGGCGGCGATGAACCCAAAAGGCACGATGGCGAGTATCACCGCCGGCTGCCAATAGCTTTTGAGCGGCACGGCCATGAGTACGTAGATCAGCACGGCCGCAATGATCAGGGCACGGATAAGGTCGCTCTGTATCTCTCCAATTTCCTCCAGCTCTCCGGCTGCAACGACTTTGACGCTTGGATAGGTTTTGGAGAGCAGCGGCACCAACTCTTCGAAGACGGCCTGCCCGACCTCGGAAGGGGCAACCGCGTCGCGATCGATCGAGGCCACAACGGTATTCATCCGCTGCCCATCCCGACGATGCAGCGCGGCGGAGACATAGCTGCCTTCAACCTCTGCCACGGTGACCAGCGGTACCCAGACTCCGGTGTCGCTGCGCAGGCGTATCTGCATCAGATCGTGGATGGTATCGCGCGCATCGCGGGCATTCTGGACCAGCACGCGCACCTCCGCGCCATCGCGGCGCACCCGCGTCACTTCCGCGCCGCCAAAGCCATAGCCGATCTGGCTTGCCAGGGTTTCAGCGGTGAAGCCGAGGTTGCGGGCATCGGAGCGCAGGCGCAGGCGCAGCTCGGGCTGGCCGCCCACCAGATCATCGCGGATATTGGCCACGCCGTCGATGCCGCCAAGGAAGCTGCGCATGTCCTCACTGGCGGCGCGCAAAAGGTCCTCGTCCTTGGACATCAGGCGGATGCTGAACCCTCCGGCGAGGGCTTCGGAGCCGGTGAATTCCAGCTCGCTGGCCCCTTCAACGGCGCCCACGCGCGCGCGCCATTGGCGCACCACATCAAGGATCGGCACATCCGGGCGCTCTGCTACGGGCAGCATTTCGGTATAGATCTGGGCGCCGCCCGCGCCGTTCACGATGGTAAAGAAGGTGCGGATCGGCAGATCCTCCATACCCGCCTTCGCTGCCAGTTCTTCATTGAGGCGGCGCCCTTCGGCCTCGATCCGGTCGACGTTGTCGCGCGTCAGAGAGAAAGGCGCGCGGGCGTCCATCTCAAGGTTCACGGTGATCACCTGGCCCGGAACATCCGGGAAGAAGACGGTCTTGACCTTGCCTTTCTCCAAAAGGCCAAGACCCAGCGCACCGGCGGCAATGAAGAGGATCAGAACCGCGTATCGATGCCGCACGGAGAACCCAAGGACAGGTTGGTAGAGGCGGTTGCGCACCCACATCAGCGTGCCGCGCGCGCCGTCCTGCATCCGCCCCCAAAGACGGGCGGGCAGGTGGCGGCGCTGCCGATCCAGCGGCACATGCGCGAGGTGCGCGGGTAGGATGAACTTGCTTTCAAACAGCGAGAACAGCAGTGCCAGAATGACAATGCCGGCAAATCCGGCCAGGGCCTTGCCCAGCGGATTGTCGATCAGCAACATTGGATAAAAGGCCGCAACAGTGGTTAAGACACCAAAGACGGTGGCTGTGGCGACGCGTTTGACGCCAGCCTCGGTTTGCTTGAGTGGATCGCCCCCTTTGCGGCGCTGTTCGACGACGCTTTCGCCGACAACAACCGCGTCGTCCACCAGAATGCCAAGGGCAATGATCAGGCCAAATGTTGTGACGTCATTGAGGGAGTAATCCACCCATCTCGACCCGGCGACGGCCAGTGCCCCCATGACCGAAATCGGAATGCCCATGGCCACCCAGAAGGCGAGGCGCAGGTTTAGAAAAATCGCGAGGAGCAGCGTGACCAGCAACAGCCCCTGCACGCCGTTCGACTGCAGCAGCGCCAAGCGGTCGGCGATATAGCCTGCGCTATCACCCCAAACCTCGGCCCTGATCGAGGTGGGCAGCTGACGCTCGAAATCGCTCACCACGCGGCGCACCACGCGGCTGATGTCCAGCAGATTTTCCTGTTGCCCCACCAGTACCTCCATGCCGATGGTGGGGTTTCCGTTCAGGCGAAAGAGAAACTCTCCCTCCGCAAAACCATCTTCGATCCGGGCGATATCGGACAGGGGCACAAAAGAGCCGTCGGGCCGCTGGATGATCGGCAGGGTGCCATAGTCTGGCGCATAGCGAGCGCGATTGTCGGCGCGCAGGTAGATGGTGCCGCCTTTCGTGCGCAGTTCACCGGTCTGAAAATTGAGAGAGTTGGCCTGGATAGCGGCGCTCACATCTGAGACCGTCAGCCCGTATTGGCGCAGGGTTTCGGGCTCGACCTCAATCCGTAGCTCGCGCGGGATTAACCCCCAGATCTTGAGACGCGATAATTCTGGTTCAGCCAGAAGGGTCTCCTTCAGCCGCTGCGCCACGGTTTGCAGGGTGGCCGGATCTGTTTGGCCATGCAGATTCACATAGAGCGCCGGGAAGTCATAGCCCGAGGCCTCAATCACCGGCCGTCGGGCCTTTTGGGGCAGGTGGGTCAGCCCATCGATCCGGATGCGGACCCGGTCCAAAACATCCTGAAGTTGCGCGCCTCCGGTCCGGCGCACCGTGACCGCTGAATACCCATTGGAGGATTTCGAGGTGATCGAGCGCACGCCTTCGACCCCCTCGAGAGCCTGTTCGACCTTCTGCGTGATCAATTCGTCCACCTGCTCGGCGGTTGCGCCGGGGTATTCGACGGTGATCTCGACGCTTTCCGGCGGAATGCGGGGGAAGCCTTCGATCCGGATGGAAAAAAGGGTCTGTACGCCAAGAAAAAGGATGAGCAGCATCATCAGGTTGGCTGCGACAGGATTGCGGATGAACCAGGCGGTCAGAGCATGCATGGATCAACGCTCCACCTTTTGTGGCGTCACTCGCTGCCCCGGTAGGAAAGACCCCAGTGGTGTTCGAACAACCCGCCAGGGAGGCGCCACGTTCGTTGGTTTTGCTATCGTGATGGTGCCGTCATCGCGAAACAGGAGCTCGGGGCTGTGCCGCAGCAAAACATCCTCCTCGCTCACCAGCCAGATGTAACCGGCGCGGGTCAGCGCAGTTTCCGGCAGAGTCAGGGTGTTCGCAATACGCTGCCCGTCAAAGACGACGCGGAGAAAGTCCCCGGTCAGCACCCCTTTGGCTGGATCCGAAACCTCAAGAAAAATGCGCATCTGCCGGGTTTGTGGATCTAGGAAACCGCCGCCCTGCCGGATCTTCGCCGTTCCGAGGGGACGCCCGTCCCGACGAAACAGCTGCGCCGTGCCGTCTGCGATGGGGTGATCGAGCAAGGCCCAGTCTGACCTGCTCAATTCCACTATCATCTCGAAGTGGGTATCATCAGAAAGAGTCACCAGTGCCTCTCCGCCGCTGACGGTTTGCCCAAGGCTGGCAAGCCGGGCGGTCACGAACCCGGAAAAGGGTGCCCTGATGACTGTATCCGCCAGCTGCTCACGGGCAGCTGCGAGTTGTGCCTGCGCCGAAGCAAGCGACTTTTCGGCAATCCGCAGATCCGGCAGGCGCAGTGCCAGGTCGTTGGGCGGCTTGGTTCCATCCCGGGCAAATTGCAGCCGGGCTACGGTTACGTTGTTCTGCGCGTGCAGGCGGGCTAGTTCTGCTTCTTCCACCGCCATCTCGGCTGCTGAAACAGCGGTTTGATAGGAGGTGCGCTCCACTTCGAACAGCGGTGTTCCGGCTGTGACACGGGTGCCTGCCAGCGCGGCTTTATGCACTGTTCGGATGCGCCCCGACACCGGAGCACGGATTTCAGCGTTCCAGCGCGGACGCAACTCGGCAAAGACGGAGATCCGGGCCCTGGAGTCCTGTGCGGTCACAGGCAGGACCGAAACAACCGGTGCAGCGGGCGCAGCAGTCTTGCGGGAGACATCCACGGTATCTTCGGTATCCGAGAGCAAAACCACCACGGCTGCCAGTGCCCCAACAGACAATGCGATGAACATCCAGCGTCTGAACGGGGAGGCGCTGATCTCAATTGGTGTGTTCGGCATGGGGTGTCCTTATGGCGGTGAAGCTGCGAATCGCGATCTCTGTTGCGACCTGCGAATACACGGCATATAAAATGAACGAACGTTCGTTCAATAGGTAGGAGCAATGGAAACACCATCTGGATCAGCGCGGGGCACGAAGCGCGACACCGACCTGGCGGACCGCAGGTTGATGATCCTGCAGGCCGCAGTGATGTGCTTTCTGGAGAACGGCTTTCATCAGACCGGCGTGCGCGACATTGCGGCGCGGGCAGGGGTGAGCCTTGGCAATCTTTACAATCATTTTCCGGGCAAGCATGATGTCTTGCTGGAAATTGCGCGGCTGGAACGATTGGAGCTGGCCCCCTTTGTCGCGCAACTTGAAAAGGACGGTTCGGCGCCGAAGAGGTTCAAACAGTTCGTTGCCGCCTACGCAAAACACCTGGCGGCTCCGGAGAATGTGATCCTGTCCATCGAGATCACCAGCGAGGCCATTCGCAAGGACGACCTTGGTGATCTGTTCTGGCAAAACCGCAAGGCGCTGGTTGCAGCCTTGAGCCGCCTCTTGGACCGAGGGGCGGAAACCGGGGATTTCAAACTGTCGACGAGCTCGGAAGAGACGGCCCATATGGTTCTCGAACTGATCGAAGGCCGTGCCTATCATAGTGTTCTGGGCGAGGCGAAAATGCGAAAACTCCTCCCCGGTCTTCAGGCCTTCTTGAGTGCAGCCATTGGGGCCGCGGCGCGCTAGCGGTTACTGTCGTGCAGCCAGAAAGAACAGACTGGCGATCGGGCAAGAGCTGAAGCTGTGCGACAGCAAGCCGTGTAGGCAGCATCGTTCACGATGGCTTGGCCAGCATCTGGCCGGGGCGCGTCGATGCGCCGCCGTCTGACCACGGCGTGTCTACACGCTCCGCTGCCGTTTGCAGCTCGGTGTCGGGTGCTGGCCTCTGCTTGTCGGGCCTGATTGAGCATGTGTTTCCGCGGCACAGATAACAGAACAGATAACACAAGATGTGGTGCCATGCTTCCTGCTCCATGGCTATTGCTGCCTTCTCAATAACTGGATACGGGGAGGGGCAGGATGAACGCCTCTTTTTGTCGGGACCAAGTCTATTGTATCGTGGCCGCCAACAAGAAGGAAATCGTCCGTCTGTGGCTGGATCGCAAAGATCCGTTGCGTGCACCCACGTTCTGAACCTAGGGTGCGCGGTGCCGAAATGATTGGCTGATTGCGACATACTCGCGATGGTGGGGGTAACCAAGCCGGGCCGAGAAAGAGGTGGCGGTTGATGCAAGACAGACGGCGTTGAAGGCAACGGACCAAAAGGGCAGGTAAATGAAGATCGTGGTTGTGGGTCTCGGGTATGTGGGCCTGTCGAATTCGGTGCTTTTGGCGCAGAACCATCCGGTAACGGCCGTGGATATTTCCAAGGACCGCGTGCAGATGGTGAACGCAGGCCAATGCCCGATCATTGATCCTGAGCTGGAGGCGTTTCTTGCAGCGCGAAAGTTGTCTTTGACGGCGACGACTGAACCCGCCTACGAGGACGCGGATTTTGTAGTTGTGGCCACGCCCACCGATTATGACCCCCGATCAAATTACTTTGACACCTCCAGCGTTGAGGCCGTGGTTGGCGATGTGATTGCAGTTAATTCGCGGGCCACAATCGTGATCAAGTCAACAATCCCGGTCGGCTATGTTCGCAAACTGCGTGCTGATCTGGGAACCGAGCAGGTGATCTTCTCGCCTGAGTTTCTGCGGGAAGGAAAAGCACTTTACGATAACCTTCACCCATCACGGATCATCGTCGGCGAACGATCCGAACGCGCCCGAATTTTTGCTGATCTTCTGCTAGAGGGCGCCGAAAGCAAGGATGTTTCGGTGTTGTTCACCGACCCGGATGAAGCCGAAGCGATCAAGCTTTTCTCGAACACATATCTTGCCATGCGGGTTGCTTTTTTCAACGAACTGGACAGCTATGCTATGGCGGGGCACATGAATACCCGGCAGATCATCGAAGGGGTGTCGCTCGATCCGCGCATCGGCAATCACTACAACAACCCATCCTTTGGCTATGGCGGCTATTGTTTGCCCAAAGACACCAAACAGTTGCTCGCAAACTACAGTCATGTTCCTCAGAACCTGATCCGTGCCATCGTGGATGCAAACCGGACTCGAAAGGATTTCCTTGCTGACCAGATCCTGATGAAGGGGCCACGCACGGTTGGTATTCACAGGCTAGTGATGAAATACGGCAGTGACAATTTCCGGCAGTCTTCAATCCAGGGGATCATGAAGCGCCTGAAAGCAAAGGGCATTGATGTCATTGTTTACGAGCCAGAGTTGCAGGAGGAGGAGTTCTTCCGCTCACCCGTGTATCAAGATCTGGATGCCTTCAAGAGCAAGGCGGATCTGATCGTTGCAAATCGGCTTACTCCAGAGCTTTCAGACGTCAGGGACAAGGTCTTCACTCGAGATCTTTTTGGGTCTGACTGAAGTGGCGGCAAAGCAAGCTGCTTGGTGGTGATATCTGCAATTCATGCCTTGTCCCAAATGAAAACGCCGCCCCACCGGGCGGCGCTTATTTCAAGCGTTCTGTTTTTGCAGAGAACCTGCCGAAAGAAGTCGTTCGCGCAGTTTTTCAAGTGTCACGCCCTTCGCTGCAGCAGGCAGATCGGCAGGGCCGGAAGCGTCGACTTGATCCTGAACACGATCATAGAAACCCGACAAACCTGAGAGGGTTTGGATCACCAGATCGAAATCCTGCAGTGCTTTTAGCTCTTGACTGGTCGGGCGCGTGCCGCGCTCTAAAACCGTTAACGCAACATCTTCTAACTCTTGAATCTTTGCTTTCAGCTGCTGCATTTCCCATGAGGAAATGGCGCAGAGATCTCTCAGGGCTTTGTCGGGATGCTCCATGACTACAGGCGCCCAACCACTTGCTCGATGGCCTGCTTCATGGTCGCGACCGTGAACGGTTTACGTACGATGTTGTTCAGGCCGAGCTTCTTGCCGACTTCGATGATTTCGGGAGTCGGCTTGCCCGTCACCAGGATGAAACCGACACGCTGGGTCACTTGGTGGCCACGTACGGCCTGAAGAAGGCCGAGACCATCCATGCCGGGCATGTTGTAGTCCGAAAGGACAAGGTGCACCGGCGTTTTGGTCATCTTTTGAAACGCGGACTGGCCGTTGTTTTCCACCATGTAATTCTTGATACCCAGTTCGTCCAAGGACTGCGTCAAAATCCCCCGGCTTGTCGACATATCGTCCACAACCATAACGCGCAGATTGTCTTTCAAGCTCATGTTTTTTCCTCGTGTTTCTCTTTACTGCTCATTCTATCGAGCATCCCCACCCGACGGAGTGTGAATGTATGTGGTGATCCCTGCCGTCTTCATGTGTTGTGCGGCAGGTCCGGACATCCGTTCGGAGTGGCCGATGAATAGGTAGCCACCCGGAACCAGCGATCTTTGGAACGCCTGCCAGACCTTTTGCTGGGTCGGTGTATCAAAGTAGATGGCCACGTTTCGACAGAAGATTGCGTCAAACTTTCCCTTAAATGGAAAGGGTTCGATTAGATTCAGGACACCAAGCGTGACCATGGATCGGATGCTTTCCGGCATTCGACCATCCGCATCCATCTTGGGCACATACTTGCGATACTCCGCAGGAATTTGCGCCAGTTCATCTGCTGGATACTTTGCTGCTGTGGCGGTTCTCACGACAACAGGATCGATATCGGTGCCAAGGATCTTGAAGTTCAGACGGTTCACGTCAGGGCACATGTCCTGAATGATCATCGCCAGGGTGTAGGGTTCCTGGCCATTGGAACATCCTGCCGACCAGATGCGAACCCGTCCGCCTTCCCGCGCCTTTTTGATCAGATCGGGAAGCACATCTTTTCGCATGGTTTCGAAATGATGAGGCTCCCGGAAGAACTGGGTCACGTTGGTGGTCAGCAAAGACAGCAGGTTGCTGCGCTCCGCGTCAGAATTCGGCCCGTTCAGGCGGGCAAGATAGTCCTTAAAATTCACGACGTTCTGCTGGCGCAGGCGCCGCGCCAAGCGTGCAGAAACCAAAGGTTTCTTGCTGCTCGACATCGACAGTCCAAAGTGCTTGTAAGCAAATTGGGCGATGGCTTCGAAGTCCTGATCAGTCAGGGTGAAGCCTTCTGTCTTGGGATCTATAGGACTGCTTGCGTTCACATCATCACCTGCTCAGGCACCGAAATTACCGCATCCAGATTGATAATACGCACCATGGTTTCATCGTGTGAGATGATCCCTTGGATGTACTCCATGGTGTAACGGCTATCGACCGGCGGCGTATCCTGGATATCATCCGGATTGATCGAAATGATCTCCGAGACGGATTCCGCCAACAGGCCAACGGGCTTGCCCTGGACCGCGACGACGATAACGACATTGCGTTCGCTGGCCTCGGTCTGCTGAAGGCCGAACCGTGCTGAAAGGTCGTAGATCGGGATCACCGCGCCACGCAGGTTCATCACACCGAGCACGTCCGAAGGGGCATGCGGCAGGATTGTGACCGGCGACCATCGGCGAATCTCGCGGATCTGAGTGATTTTGAGACAGAAAGCCTGGCCCGCCACAGTGAAGCTTACGAATTCACTGAACTGGGCGTGTTTCACTTCCTGATCGCCGTGCTTGACTTCAACTTGCGACTGCATTGTTCATTCTCCGCTCAGTGTCAAAGGCGGCTGCCGAGGGCGAGGCCGCGATAATGCTTTCCGGATCAAGGATCATGGCGATCTTGCCATCTCCAAGAATGGTGGCGGCTGCCACACCGGCAATCTCCCCGCACACGCCATCCAGGCTCTTGATGACCACCTGGCGCTGGTCATGAATGTCATCCACCGCAAGCGCACTGCGTTGCCCGGTTTCAGTTTCTACCAGCAGATAGACGCCAGGCGGCTGGTCATCCTGTTTCTCCAGGCCCAGAGCACCAGCCACATCGCAGACCGGCACAAAGTTCCCACGGATCGACAACAACGTGCCATCGGCACCAAGGTTGTTGATCATGTCGTCACTGCCACGCATGGTTTCCACAATGGAGGTGATAGGCACCACCATGGTCTGGTCTGCGACCGACACAACCATTCCGTCCATAACCGCAAGGGTGAGTGGCAGGATAATCGTGAAGGTCGACCCCTTGCCCGGAGAGGACGAGATGTTGATGCGGCCGCCAAGTCCGGTCACCGCGTTCTTGACCACGTCCATGCCGACCCCGCGACCAGAGAGGTTCGACACCTCCTTGGCGGTCGAAAAACCAGGCAGGAATAACAGGTTGTCGATCTCGCTGTCGGTCAGCTCTGCGTTCTCGGGGATCAATCCCTTGTCGATCGCGATCTGTTTGACGCGTGGGCGGTTCACACCGGCACCATCGTCCTTGATCTCGATGCAGACACTGCCCGAACGATGCGAGGCTGACAGACGGATCTCGCCTACCTTGCCCTTGCCTGCACTTTCGCGATCCTCGGGCTTTTCGATCCCGTGATCTACCGCGTTGCGCAGGATGTGCGTCAACGGGTCCGAAAGACGCTCGATGACAGTCTTGTCGACTTCGGTGTTTTCGCCCTCGGTCACCAGCTTACAGCTTTTGCCGGTCGCGCTGGAGGCCTCGCGTACGATCCGGGCCATGCGCTGGAACAGCGGCTTGACCGGCTGTGCGCGGATCGACATGACGCCTTCCTGGATATCACGGGCCAGGTTCTTGAACCCTTCCAGCTCGGTCTCGACATCGCGCATGTCGGCGACATCAAGGTTGGCAATTTGCTGAGCCAGCATCGAATGGTTGATGATCAGCTCTCCGACCGCGTTGATAAGCCGGTCCACCCGTTCAAGCTCTACGCGCAGAGTTGGCTTTGGCCCCCCGCGCTGTTCCGCTTTTGCGGCGTCTGCCTTGGGAGCGGGAGCCTTGTCGGCAGCAGGTGCAGCATCTGCCTCTGCCGTCGGAGCGGGGGCCGGCTGGTCAAAAGGGGCTGGAGTGGGCTCCCCGTCCTCTGCGGACGGAGCGGCACCGAATGCAGCTTCCAATGCAGCAAGGGCGGCAGCATCTGCCTCGGCATCGCCATCTCCCTCGATCGAAAGCTCGCACAGGCCTTCGACAAACTCAAAGACTGCCTCCACCTTGTCGCGCGGCTCGGATGTTGTCAGGACTAGATCCCAGGCAAGATAGCTTTCGGCAATGTCAATTGCGTCAAAGCCGGGCAGTTCCGTATCGTCCAGCTTGATCTCAAGCTCGCCCAATTCCTGGAGAGCCTGGAACAGGAAGAATGGTTCGTTCCCGGTCCCATACATCTCTTTCATCGGGTGGAATCGAATGCGGTAGGTCTCCTCGGCGGGCGCGCCGGGAATATCGATCGCCGCGGGCGCAAAGCCGCCACCGCCACCGAGGCCCATGGGCTCGAACGTGAGATCCTCTTCCTCTTCCGGGATGTATTCATCCAGTGCTGCGATCAGCATGTTGTGATGCGCTTCGTCGGTCTCACCGCCGTCGCGGGCGGTGGCAACCAGGTCGCACAGATGATCGCTGGACCGCAGCAACAACTGAACCAGTTTGGGCTCAAGTTCCAACCGGTTGGCCCGAACTTCGTCGAAAACGGTCTCGAACCTGTGTGCAAACGCCACCAACTCGTCCAAGCCAAATGCCCCGGCGCCACCCTTGATCGAGTGGACGGCACGGAAGACGGCATTGACCACCTCTGGATCGTGATTGCCACCCTCGATGGCAGTCAGACCCTCATCCGTCGCTTCAAGGAGCTCTTCGCACTCCTCAAAGAAGGTATCTTGAATCGACCCCGACATCTTATGCCGCAGCTCCAGTAACGCGCTTGAGCGCAAAAATCAGCGATGCGTCGTCGAAGGGTTTGGTAATCCAGCCAGTCGCACCGGCATTGCGGGCACGCGCCTTCATCTCGGCGGCACTTTCGGTGGTCAGAACCAGAATCGGCACCTTGGAGTTGATACCCTCGCCGCGCAGCTCTTCGATTACGCCGAAACCGTCCAGGTTGGGCATGTTGATGTCTGTGATCACCACGTCGGGCGCCACTTCGGGATACATGTCCACCCCTTCGCGGCCATCAACCGCACAGTGGTATTCAAAACCGGCCTCCTCAAGAGTGGCCGCAAGCAGATTCCGAATCGTGCGGGAATCGTCGATGGCAAGAACTTTGGTTTTCATGCTGTTTCCTCGTCTTCAAACCGGTTGGACTCTAAACCCAAAAGCGACAGAGACTTTCGGCACGATTCACTAATGTTAGTGACCGCAAAGCCCAGTTCCTCAGAGCGCCACTGCTGCTCTGCGCTGAGCAGAAGCTGAAGGCAGCGCGATGGCATGGCTGCAACTCCCTTGCAGTCGATTTCGACCGCTGAGGAGCGCGCGCCGCGCAAGAATGCAATCAGCGAGTCTAGGTCAGAGAAAGCATTCGGCAGTTCCAAAAGGTGTTTTTGCGTTTCCGTGGTCATCTTCCGCGAGTCGCACCCCCGTTGTCGGTCACATGTTAGAGTTCGATAGGGCCATTCTTAGGGGTGGGGACTTAATAATTGATTGCCGGAGGTCTGACCCAAAGCCGTTTTGACACTCTCCACGTCCCTCTTGGCCCTGTCATTTCCGAAAAATTTTAGGCGCTCTGTCCGGGACTCAATCCAGATGGTGATCACCGCGCAGATGCCCGCACACAGTTAGAATCCACACGCGCGCGAAGCAGGCGGCGAACGTAGGTGTGGCACCGCATTGACCCTGAAGCGCGTTTCTAAAATTTGAGAGAGCACAACGAATTTAAGCGGCAAATTAACCCCTGACAGGCATTCATCGAATTGAAGTGGGTCCGAACAGGGCCTTTACGGAACAGGATGACTGGAAGGCTCTAAGAACGATGAAGATCGCCCACAAGCTCCCTTTGTTTGTTGTTGCATTCGGCGCCTTTATGGCCGCGGTTATTGTTACGATCAGCACTGTGACAGCGCGAAACAGTGCTGCGCACCAGGCCGAAGAACATTTCGAATCACTCGTGGCAGGCCGGGAAACCGCCGTTGAGGCCCTCATGCGCGGGATTGAGGCCGATCTTCTGACACTCGCCGCCATGCCCTCGACCGAAACGGCCCTGCAACGCCTGTCCGGCGCCTGGGCCAACCTTGGCGATGAGGCCGCAAAGACGGTGCGTGACGCCTACATCGCCAACAACCCGAACCCACTGGGCGAACGTCACCTGCTTGATCGCGCGAAAGCGACGATTCCCTACAACATCCATCATGCAAAGTTTCACCCGGCCTTCCGAACTCTGCTAACGGCGAAGGGCTATTATGATGCCTTCCTGGTGAACCTGACCGGGAACATCATCTACACGGTCTACAAAGAAGACGATTACGCAACCAACCTCTTCGATGGTCCCTACAAGGATTCAGGAATCGGCGATCTTTACCGCCGGATTGTTGAGGCGGAACCAGGGCAAGTGCTGTTCTCCGACTTCGCCCCCTATGCTCCTAGCGGCAATGCGCCTGCGGCCTTTGTGGGGACACAGCTGGCGTCGAACTCAGGGCAAATGGTCGGAGTTCTCATCCTGCAGATCCCCGTCGGCATGATCAATGCCTTCATGAACGACTCGCGCGGAGTTGGCGAGACAGTCGAGGCCTACTTGGTCGGACCAGACATGCTGATGCGGTCCTCCTCCCGTTTTGAAGGCGGTTACCAGACCCTTGATCCGGTTCCCGAACTGGAGCACATCACGGCGGCCTTGAATGGGGTCAGCGCCTTTTACCCATCCGTGGAAGGTCACGACGGTCAGAACGTCGCCGCCTTCTCTGAACCTTTCCAAATGATGGACACCGATATGGCCATCGTGATCGAACAGGATCGCGCTGAACTGATGGCGCCGGTGAATAACGCCATGACGGTCCTGCTCCTGATATCGGTGGCCTGTGCAGCAGGTCTGTCGGTGCTGGGATGGCTCTTCGCACGCACGATCACTCGGCCTCTGGATCGTATCAGCGTCAGTATGGAATCGGTTGCCTCCGGTAATCTCAGTACCGAAGTCACCGAGGCCAAGCGCAGCGATGAGATCGGTAAGATCGGTAAAACTTTGGTTTCGATGCAGGAAGACCTGCGTCACGCGCGCAGCGCACAGGAAGAACGGGCAGAACAGCAACAGGAACAGCAGCGCGTAGTGGAGCAGCTCAGCTCTGGCCTTCTGCGCCTCGCGCAGGGTGATTTCTCTCAGACGATTACCGAACCCTTCAGCGGCGAACATGAACAGCTTCGTGCCGACTTCAACAAAACAGTCGAGAACCTCAGCGCCACCGTCTCGCAGGTCGTCGATTCTGCGCAGAGCATCCGCAACGGCGCGGCCGAGATCAGCCAGTCTTCGGATGATCTGTCGCACCGCACCGAAAGCCAGGCGGCCACCCTTGAAGAGACCGCCGCGGCCCTCGATGAACTCACCGCAAGCGTGAAATCCGCCGCC